>Ga0310344_10000340_pt1 | contig 37166 bp, 36 predicted proteins | sample HC15DNA20200_MG_FD_203801 | JGI IMG/M metagenome (GOLD analysis project Ga0310344, IMG submission 203801) | Marine microbial communities from station ALOHA, North Pacific Subtropical Gyre - HC15-DNA-20-200_MG | ecosystem: Environmental > Aquatic > Marine > Oceanic | place: Pacific Ocean: North...
AGGAAGTCGCGGACTTAATAGTGTTTTTAGCTTCAGACAGAGCTTCTTATATTACCGGCACAGCAATAAATATTGATGGTGGATCCTCAGCTGTGACTTGACCTTTAGATAGAGTTGATAGAGCTATATAGAATTACGGAGTCGGATTAACCGATTGTCTTAGTAAAAGATCACAGAGGATCAAAGCGACCATTGATTCTACCATTGGCACTGCTCTCGGCAGAACGCACGGATCATGACGACCTCTACCTTTGATAGTAGTCTCTTTACCCAATTTATTTACGGTACTCTGTTCTTTTGCAATAGTAGCAGTGGGCTTGAAAGCCGCTCGTAACACGATGTTTTCACCATTGGATATTCCACCCTGAACTCCTCCAGAGTGATTCGTGCGCGTTCTAATTCTGCCACCGTCATTATAAAAAGCATCATTATGTTCAGAGCCTGTCATGGATGTACCCGCGAAGCCAGATCCTATCTCAAAGCCCTTGCAAGCAGGCAAAGATAATAAAGCACTTGCCAACATTGCATCTAATTTATCGAATACAGGCTCACCAAGGCCAGGCGGGACTCCCCGAGCAACGAGTTCAACGACCCCTCCCAATGAATCTCCTTCCTTGCGTGCCTTCTTAATCCTTTCAATCATTGTTTTTGCTATAGCTGTGTCTGGACACCTCACCTCATTTATCTCAACATCCTCCCTGGTAACATGACCAGGATCAACATCCGCAACTATATTCCAAACTTTCTTTACATATCCCACAATTTCTATATTGTGAGTCGATAGAATTTTCTGCGCTATCGCCCCTGCTGCTACCCTGCCCACAGTTTCTCTCGCGCTTGCGCGTCCACCACCTTTCCAATCCCTTATCCCATATTTTGCTTCATATGTGTAATCTGCGTGTGAAGGCCTAAAGGTCTGCTCTGTTTCTTGGTAATCTTTACCACGAGCATCCTGGTTTTTTACCATTATCATTATTGGCGTACCTAAAGTGACCTCATTAAAAACACCAGATAAAATTAATGGTTTATCTGCCTCGCGTCTTTGTGTTGTTATTTGACTTTGACCTGGACGACGCCTATCCAATTCAGTTTGTATATCTGAAATAGATAAAGGTATTCCGGCAGGACATCCATCAATTACAACCCCAATACCTTCTCCGTGAGACTCACCCCACGTCGTGATTCTAAAAATTTTACCTAACGTATTACTCATACGTTTATGGTAACATCAAATAGACGAAATCAGATTAGAATTAGCATAATAATTCGGACAAAAACGGGTTCTGGCCGAACACCCTTGAGGACCTTTCGCCTGTTTACTTACAGGTGAATGAGTGTACCTCATGGCCAGGACCCCTAAACCACATTCCAAAAATCAAAAACTAGAAAGTGCGATAGTTGCTCGTACATATATATTAACCTTTGACACACTTGTGTAACCGATAATTTCGCCATAAAGTAAGCATATGGCAAGTGAATGCATTCTAAAGTCGAAACCAAACACAAAAAAATACTCATATGGTTTTAATCTATTAGATAAATTACCTGTCTCAACCAATGGCAACCACTCTATAAATCGGATGGAGTAGGGTGTCCAAAATCATTTCTCAAATCAACAACAACCCAAAGCGCCGCATAAAGTTGAGTAATTTAGGTATGCTTAGGTCTTTTAAGCATAGCGAATTCAGGCACATGTGGTTCAGTATGTTAGCAATGATGAGTGGACTCCAGATGGCTTTTGTTGCTCAGGGATATTTGGCTTACGATTTAAGCGATTCAGCATCAGTTTTAGGCTTAATCTATGGAGCTCAAGCTGTACCGATGCTGCTATTGCCCTTATTTGCTGGTGTGGCTGCAGATAGATTTGGAAGAAGAGGAATCATTCAAATAGGACAGATTATGGCTGCAACAATTGCTCTCCTAATTGCGGTCTCTATTTACACTGACTTTATAGTTTGGCAACACCTTTTGGTTATGGGAGTAGTGTTTGGATTAGTAATGGCATTTTCTTTGACAGCACGACAGGCTGCAATACCTGATCTTGTACCAAAAGCTGACCTAGAAAATGCCGTGGCGCTAAACGGAGCTCTTCTTAGCATCACGACAGCCGCTGCTCCTGGAATTGGAGGAGCTCTCTATGCTTTAGCAGGACCTTGGGTGGTTTTTGCTGTAGTTGCCTGTCTAGGCTTAATATCTGTTGCTTTAAGTCGCAAACTACCATCATTAACCCCTCCAAAACAATCACATCCTGCAGTGGTTCAAGAAATAATTGTGGGCCTAAAACACATAAATAGCTTCCCCTCACTAAAGATAGTAATACTCATGTCATTAATAACCGCCTCTCTGATTATGCCTTTCAGATTTGTACTACCAGTATTTGTCGTCGATGTGTATCAAAAAGGACCAGCGGCGCTAGGCTTGATGATGACTTTAATGGGAGTTGGAGCGTTCTTGGGTTCGTTGATACTTGCTATTAAAAAAGATGGTAATCGAGGAATATTGTTATTAATTATTAGCGGGCTCTCTGGGGTAGTCCTGCTAGCAATCGTCTTAATACCAGATTATGCAATAGGATTATTACTAATTGCAATTTTAGGAATCACAGATGCAGGCAGAAGAATACCTATCCAGGGATTAATTATGAAACTAAGCGAACCTGAATATCGTGGTCGAATAATGAGTGTATACATGATGACTTTTGGTATAGTGAATTTAATGGTCTTGCCGGTTGGTTTCGCTACAGAACACCTAGGTGGCCAGTGGGTAATAGGCTTTATGGCCTTAATACTTATAGCAATATCCACACTGTTTATAATAAATAAAAATCCTCTTAAATCTCTACAATGACCTCGGTTCAAACATGAATTTAGAAAGGTTTTAACACATACACGGAGATAGCTGTAAAATAAAAACTATCAAAGCCTATAATTGTTTATAATGCAGTTTGTATTCAATTCAATATTAATCAGTAATCGGAGTTGATATGAAACCAATAAGTGAGATATCAGCACAGTTAGGGATAGATCCCAAAGAGTTAATCATGTACGGAGATTTCAAGGCCAAAATTCCCTTGAACACAATCTCTAATAAACCAACTGTCAATGGAAAATTAATTGTTGTAACCGGTATCACTCCTACACCTGCAGGAGAGGGCAAAACAACAACCGCTGTAGGATTGGCACAAGGTATGGGCCTGTTAGGCAAAAATGTGGTAGCAACCCTGAGGGAGCCTTCATTAGGGCCAATATTCGGTATCAAAGGCGGAGGAACTGGTGGCGGTGCCGCTAAAGTCATCCCTGAGGATGAAATAAATATCCATTTCACAGGCGATGCTCATGCAGTTGGATCAGCACATAACCTTCTTGTGGCCCTAACAGAAAATGCCGCTCATAGGAAACAAATACCAGGGTTTACTGCAAGTGGAATCTCCTTGCGTCGTGTCACAGATATGGAGCATCGTGCTCTCAGGCAAATTGTTACCGGAATCGGCGGTCCAAATAATTTGCCAGTTAGAGAAACAGGTTTCGATATAGTGACAGCTTCCGAAATTATGGCCATTTTGGCATTGAGTTCAGATTTAGAAGATTTACGACAGAAACTAGGTTCAGTCGTCGTCGGGTTTACTCAATCTGATGAGCCGGTAGCCGCATCATCTATCGAAGGGGCGGTTGGTTCAATGATGGCGCTTTTAAGAACGGCTATAATGCCTAATCTAGTACAAACCAGCGAAGGTCAACCAGTAATTGTGCATTCTGGTCCATTTGGAAACATAGCTCATGGCTGTAGCTCAGTTATCGGAGATAGAATCGCCTTGAATTATGCTGAATATGTTCTAACAGAGGCTGGGTTTGGGGCGGATTTAGGATTCGAGAAATTTATCCATATTAAGTCTCGCTTATCAGACTTAAACCCACATGCAGCAGTTTTAGTGGCAACAATTAAAGGTCTAAAATATCATGGTGGAGTCAAAGTCAAAGATTTAGATCAGGAAAATAACCCGGCTTTGTCTAACGGATTATCCAATCTGCGTCATTTGATCCAAATGATAAAATCGTTCGGCCTGCCAGTGATTGTTGCTATAAACGAATTTTCTAATGACACTCCTTCAGAAGTGAAAATGGTTCAAAAAGGAGCGATTGAAGCTGGTGCTTCCGCAGCAGTATCGAATACTTCATTCGTTGACGGAGGTACGGGATGCAAGGAGCTAGCAGAGGCAGTAATCGATATCACTCCGGATTCTCCAGTAAACATTAAATATGCTTACGACCTTTCAGATTCAATTGAAGATAAAGTTTTAGCAGTCGCAAAGTCAGTTTACAATGCTAGCGATGTTAACTGGTCTTTAAAAAGCAAACGTATAGCGCGCCGCTATACGGAGCTTGGTTGGTCCAATACACCTGTATGTATGGCAAAAACACCTTTATCCATATCACATGATTCCAAACTAAAAGGAAGGCCAGAAAACTACACGTTCGAAATTAATGACATTCGAGCATCTATGGGTGCAGGATTCACTTATCCGATCGCTGGTAATATTGTGACAATGCCGGGATTACCCTCAAATCCACGCTCACTGGATGTGGACAAGCACGGCAATATTATCGGGTTGTAAAAGTTTGTCAGATCTAATAAAACTTCGTAAGTCAAAATGTATTTAGTAGTTTAATCCAACATAACACTATATAAATTAAATTTTAAAAAGGAGACATCTCAAACCAAATCACATGGTTCATGACACCGAGCCTTTCGCATATAAGATTTTTAGTGATGAACTGTTAATTGAGATTAATTAAGTATGAAATTTAATTTAAGAACTATAGCATGCATGATCGGTGGTATTTTAATTGGAGTCGTAATAGGATCCCTAACTGGAAAAGTGTATATTGGTACTATAATTGGAGTTACAATTGCAGGCGGGCTATGCCTTACGGTGGGTCAAAATAATTCTAAAAACAGAGACGATACCGGTTAGACTTAAAGCTATATGATAAAAATCCAAAATTGAAACTTAGTAACACAAACCGATGGCCGAAAAACTAACTCAAATACCTAAACCAAAGGCTGCTTCCTTTAAAGCTGGCAGGAAAATATATCTTGTTGCTTCAATGTTTGGTTTTCAAGGCGTACCTAACGAATTAGAAGTGAAATTGCAATCTTACTGGTCTGACGTTAGGAGTCAGATTGAAAATCTCGAACAAACGCTTACTCAAGTCACTCATGTATTTCATGAGGGCATATTCGAGTCCGGGCAAACCGGATTAGACGCAATAAACACCATAAACCCTTATGCACATACTTTTATAAACACTTTGTGTAAATCAACTGCCACACTTGAATCTCTTGAAGATAGATCTTTAGTTCAAGAGGAATATGACTGGCGTATGTGCTCCTCTGCCGGTGTGACAAGTGAAAAAGTATATTCATTAATTATTAATAATCTAGAAGACACTACAAATAAAAGATGGGCTCATGCATCAAAAACCATCGACGAACTCATACCAAAAGATGATGCAGCGTTATTAATAGTAAATCAAAATCACAAAATACAATTCCCCGAAGATATGCAGGTTTTTTATATCTCACCACCATCTTTTGACGCGGTTAAAAGATGGGTCGACAATCAAATAAAATTGATGGTTGAGGCTCAACGTAAATCTTCTGATGTAACAGAAAACGAACCTGAGAAAACTTCTGATAAAGATAAAAGTGACAAGGGAAAAGAGTCTACAAATGATAACGGTGGCACGGATAAGGATAAACCAATAGATTATCCATATTAGATGTTTAACACGGATAATCTATTCTAAGTCTAGACAAGATTTGGTTACTTTATTTTTTACGCCACTGAACCATAGCTAGAGTAAGTATTGGGTTATTATCTGAGTCATATTCCAGATCTACAAATACTGTAGAATACTTCCCTAACTTTTTAACCGATGGAAGCGCCTGATCGGCACCAAGGGTCATTTCAGTAGTACCAAAAGGCGCATCTTGCTGTCTTAATTCCAGAAGTATTATTGCTTCTCCAGGTTCATCACATGTTTCCCCAGTTGGACAACGCGTATCTGATATCACCTCCACAAAAACAGCTACTAGGCCGGTTTGCAAACTAGGACTAGCAATTATACCTCCAATTGGCAACCTCACAGGCTGCCCGTTAGGAACCAGACTGGCCGAACCGTCGGGCTCGGCTTCTATTGGATCTTCTAAAGGTTCTTCATACACATCTCGACCAACTATAAGAGCAGTCGCGGTAGGCACCGGTGTATCTACTATGGCAGCAGGTGTTGGTAGTTGAGGATCAGCTGTACCGGTCAATACAATTTGCTCAACCTCCGATGCTACTTCGATATTAATTATTTCAGTTGAAGCAAGTATCCCATCTTCTCCATTACCACCAAAAACCAATACTTGATTGTCCCCTATTAATTCAGCTAAGTGCCGATATCTACCCACTTGTAACTTACCAATTACTTGCCATGAATTATTGGTAGGATTCCATACTTCTACCGAGGGCCTGCTACCAGTTCCTGCAATAACTAATACTCTCCCGTCAGCTAACAATAGAGCCATATGTTCAGCTCGGGGTTCAGTTAAGTCTGACATTTCATCCCAAGTGTTGGTAGAAGGATCATATATTTCTGAAGTCTGTCTTTTACCTCGCCCGCCAACTACTAGCACACGTCCATCTTTCAGTAATGTAGCTGTATGTTGTGTCCTGCCCACATTCATTTCACCTGCAGAAAACCATGTGTCTTTAGCAGGGTCATATATCTCAGCATTTTTAATGTACGGACCGTCAGGATCACCTCCGCCAGCAAATAACACACGACCGTCACTTAGCAAGGTACCTGTATGCCAAATCCTCTCTACCGACATACCTCCGATCTGTGTCCAAGTGTCGGTATTGGGATCATATATTTCAGCCAAATTAGTTGGGTTATAATCCCGAGCAGAGCCACCCGCCACTATCACTCTACCATCATTAAGTAGCACCATAGGAAAAGACTCGTGAGCCTCAATCATATCGGCAGCTGCAGTCCAATTACCGGTTTTAGGGTCCCATATATCTGCTTTATCGCTGCCCGTATTTCCCAGGTCTCTGCCGCCGGCAGATAAAACCCGTCCATCTTTTAAAACAACCATCGAATGAGAAAATCGTTCAACTATCATATCGTCTGTAAATTCCCATTGATCAGATCCAGCCGTCCAAACCTCAGCAGTTTTAACAGCTCCAGCTTGAAACGCAGGCTGATTACCGCCTGTTACTAGAACACGACCATCCTGCAAAATCACGCTAGCTGAACGCATTCTCTGAGCTCTTAAATCACGACCTAATTCTGCAAAACCTCCATCCGATACGGATGAAGAAACAGTAGATTCGGAGTTAGATGCAGATTCTGATTCTGCAGAATCAGATCCGCCACAAGCCACTACCAATATTCCAACTAATATAGCTAGAAATAAAATAAGCTTTTTCAAAAGACACACCTTTATAACATCAGATTAGCGACAATTATAAATAAGCTTTATAAAAAATACTAATCTGCCTGAATCTGAACTTTGATCGCACCACCGTTCTTGTCGAATGAGGTATCTAAACCTTTTTGTATTTCAGATAAAGGAAATCTGTGGGTAACTAGAGGTTTGAGATTTACTAACCCGCTTCCCATTTGTTCTATTGCAATCTGGAATTCATTCCTTCCGTTATTAGTAGCATAAGTTGCAGACCAAATTAACGAATGTTCTTTTAAGATTGCTTTCATCCAGTCAAATTGAATCGGAGTGTAAAAGTTTCCTGTAGTCACAATCCGACCTTGTTTACGAGTAACATCCACTGCTTGAGTTATTACCGCATCTGAACGCCCTCCTACTGTTTCAATAGTTAAGTCAGACCCAACCCCTTTGGAATAATCTAACAAGGCTTCATTCAACTCATTTCCTTCAGAATCGACTACAAGATCTGCTCCAAGCATACGAGCCATATTGACCTGCTGAGGATACCTTGCTGTCGCAACAATAAAGCCTGATCCCATAGCTCTAGCTGCTGCAATTGTACAAAGGCCTATAGTTCCTGATCCCAAAACAGCAACAGTTTCTCCTCCACTTAATTCTCCTCGCCGGATTGCATGTAATGCAACGGCATAAGGTTCGACAAGTCCTGCCTCATCCCAGTTCATTGAACCAGCTATTGGATAAAGTCCCTGCGATTTGGTCACCACATATTCGGCATAACCGCCTCCTCTTTCAATGCCAAGGTTTTCACAAAGAAAATATTGACCATCGTTACAGTAGTAACAATTTGAACAAGCTTTACCATGGCCTATTCCTTCTACAGCGACTCTAGAACCTATCAGTTTTTTATCGACATCAAGTCCTACTTCAACAACTTCTCCGGCAATTTCATGACCTTGAGGCAATGTTTCGGGCTGATTCTTATCAGAGTAAATTAACAGATCTGAGCCACAAATACCGGCTGACTTAACTTTAACCAAAGCATCTTGAGGTCCGATTGATGGTTTATCTATGTCGCAGACTTCTAATAAACCTTTACCATCCCATAAGGCTGCTTTCATTCTATTTGTCATGATTTACCACCATTCAATTATTCAAATTATTAATCTTGATGAATCTGCACCTTTATTGAACCACTATTCTTGTCATAAGCAGTATCAACGGCTTCCTGCACATCAGATAATGGAAACCGATGAGTAACCATAGGTTTAAGGTTTACTCTGCCTGAACCCATCATATCGATCGCAACTTCAAAATCATGCCTGCCTTCCAATATCGAATAGCAGCTAGAAAATATTATCGACTGTTCTTTCATTAATGGTTCCATCCAATCAGTTTGTATAGGAACCCAAAACCCACCTAAGATTACTATCCTTCCTTGTTTACGGGTTAATTCAATACTTTGAAATAAAGTAGTTCCACTTCTACCCCCAACAGACTCTAAAGTCATGTCAGCACCTCTACCGTCTGTCTCATCAGCAACTGCCTCTATTAAATCATCTCCTCCATCAGGTAGTACTACATCGGCTCCAAGGGCTTTTGCTAACTCAGACTGCTGTGAATATCTTGCTGTAACCATTACTTTGCCAGCGCCCATAGCTCTAGCAGCTGCTACAGCAGTTTGTCCAATATTGCCTGCTCCCAGCACCAACACCGTTTCACCTCCTTCAAGCTTACCTCTGCGACACCCGTGGACTGATACTGCCAAAGGCTCTACTAAAGCACCTTCATCCCAATTCATGTTGTCATGTAATTGAAAGCATCCTGTTGAATTCCTCTTAACATACTGGGCATATCCGCCGCCCGAATCAGGTTTTTTATTCATGCACTGTATGGGTTGTCCTTGCCTGCAGAAAAAGCAATTACTGCAGTTGACTCCAAACCCAAGCATGTCGACCGCTACTCGGTCTCCTATTCTTTTTGAATCTATCTTTGAACCAACTTTTACAATTTCCCCAGTTACTTCATGTCCAGGGGGTAGGTTGTTCGGTTCTTCAGACCAAGACCAAACTCCAGCAGGATCATCTTGATCAGTCCACATAAGTAAATCGGATCCACATACCCCTTCTGCTCTTACTTTAACTAAAACTTCTTCCTCATCAATGTCGGGAATGGTTAATTGCTTAACAGCTAATTTACCCTTTCCTTGGTACAGAGCGGCATTCATTTTACTCATAATTTTTATCCCCTTTATCTAGAATTGTAAGACACAAATTCGCGTGCAGAGTCAAGAATTAAAGTCGGTAGAGTAGTCAATATTTGATCATCCTCCACGACTTTTCTTCCCCTTTTGTGAATTTTATCTGTAGCCTCTTGAATTGCAGAAATCACACTATCATGCTTGGGTTGACCAGATACTCCCATAGACTGAGCCAGGTCATTTGGTCCAAATGTAAAGTAATCAATACCTTCAACCTCTAACAAATCATTAAGATTATTTAACGCGGCTTGTGTTTCTAATTGAGCTGTAACGATCATTTGGGAGTTCGCTTCAGTCATAATGGAGGTTCTTAAACCATCTTTGTCCTCTACAGACATCGGGTCGTTATACAACAAAGATCGACCACCACCCCAACTTCGCTCACCCTCTGGTGCAAACCTACATGATTTGACCAAATCTATTGCCTGATTTGCAGTGTCAACATGAGGAGCAACAATACCTTGAACTCCTCGTTCAAGATACATATTAATAGTTGCGGTATCACAGGACGGGGGTCGAGCAAATACAGACATCCCAGATAACTCAGCAGCAATACAGGTGGTTTCTATTTGATTTAAATCAAATGGCCCATGCTCGCCATCTAACTGGACAAAATCAAACCCAGCGATAGCTAAAAGCTCAATTAGCTGAACTGAAGTAAATGGCATCCAGCAACCCAAAGACTTTTGATTTTTCATTGAATTTTTAATAACAATGTTTTTCATGGCTTTGAGATGATCCTAGTTGAGTCTGCTTGGGATGTAAAGAGTGTCTAAAGGATATCTTCAGAGATTGCCTTATCTTCAATGCCTTATCGGTTTGTCTAAATGTCCAGGGGAGGTATTACAGATTGTATCCATTCTGAAATATCAGAAATCTCCACGTGCGAAATCTCATGTGCAATATCATATTCATGAAATTCAGTTAAATATCCTTTTGCACTCAGTTTACCCACAGCTTCAATTGATTTTTGGATTGGGACTATGTCGTCCAAGGATCCATGTCCAATGAATAGTTGTTGCTGATTATTAGACTCAGGTTCGGTATCTAACTGAGATGAATTCAACCAGCCACTACAAGATACTATTCCAGTGATTCTGCCAGGACTTTCAAGTCCTACTTCAAGTGCCATCATTGCACCTTGGGAAAAACCCCCTAATACAACTTTAGTGTCTTCATCTCCATATAGCTCAAGCAATTCATCCAAAAATCTATTAATCAAACTTTTTGAATTATTTATTGACTCCTCGATGCCGTCTCCAGATATTGGCGCCCATGCATACCCTATTCCTCCAAATCCCATACGCATCTCAATTGGAGCTTGCGGAAATGCATAAATATAACCTCTAGCGTTTATGGCAGAGGCTAACGGAGCTAAATCTTTGCTACTAGCACCAAAACCGTGCATCAGTACTACAATTGGGTAATGATTGTGGGGATTAAATCCATTGGGCTCAACAACAGTAAAATTAAGTGTTCCTTCCCCAATATTGTATTCTTCGTATTTCAATTTTGTTTACCTGGGTTACTTAGATATTTTTCTATAGAAGATATATTAAGGATTAAACCTGCCGACCAGAGCACATTAATACGTTGATATATCTCATCTAAATTAGAATTATGTTAATAAATTAACAACATTAAGATTAAAATTATATTTATTTAGAGACTTTAATATCATTAATATAATAAGACGATCTAAACAAAACTTTTATGACAAATACTTATAAAAATACTGCTGACTTATATTCAAACAGTCCAAAAGAAACACAATCTCTAGGAAATAAAATCGGCCGTTTATCAATGCCGGGTGACTTAATTTTGATGGCAGGGGAGCTTGGGGCAGGGAAAACGTGTTTCACCCAAGGAGTGTTAAATGGAATAGGATCATTAGAATATGTTAGAAGTCCAACTTTTGTGTTAGTGATGGAATACAAAGGTAGAATTCCTCTCTACCATGCAGACTTGTATAGAATATCTGAAACAGCTGAGTTGGAAAGTATTGGGATAGAAGAATATCTGAATTCAGATGGGATTTGCGTTGTGGAATGGGCAGATAGATTTGACTATCTTTTTCAACTCGATCACTTGGCAATCAAAATAGATTGGAGCAACTCAGGTCCCTCATCAGATAAACGTAGAATTAAATTAACATCTAAAGGTTCGCGTCATGCAAAATTGATAGATGACCTGATAGATTCAGATTCACATAAAATAATGCAGGAATAAACTGGAAGCTGAAAATTGGAACTATCTATTGATACATCAACATCATTCTGTTCGATCTCTTTATCTAGCAAAGGTATGGTTGTTAAAGACTTGGCCTGGGATGCCAGCAGAAATCACTCGGTGGAATTATGTCCGGCGATATGGGCAATTATGAATGAAGCTAAGATCAAGCCTTATGACTTAAATTCAGTGTTTATAGCCAAAGGACCTGGCGGTTTTAGCTCTTTAAGAGTCGGGATGTCATTCGCAAAGACAATTTCTATGAGTCTCCAAATACCTTTAGTTGCAATTAGAACATTAGATATTGAAATTAACCCTTATTTACCGTCGAAAATACCTGTGTTCGCGATGATCAAAGCCTCAACTAAAAGTGTATACTCGATTAACAGTCATGATGAAGATGACTCCATCAAAATTATGAATTTGGATGAAATAGCCAAAATAACCAAATCAAAAACTATATTTTGTGGTGAAGCAGTGTCTGAATTAGGATCGGAGTTGACTTCAAAACTTGGCAATTTGGCTATAGTAAAAAGAAAAAATATGCCTACCAGAAAAGCATCAGTGCTTGCTTCTTTGGGATATGAAAAATTGATGGAATTTGGTGGGGAAGATATAGACATATTGGAGCCTATATACATTAGTGGTGCACAATACGATTCTGCTATAAGTCAAAATAAAAAATAAGAGTTAAAGGAGAGACATGAATAAGACGCTTGCATTGATAAAACCTGACGGAGTTCAAAGAGGTCTCTCGGGACAGATTATATCTAGGATAGAGGCGAAGGGATTGAAAATCGTGGGCATGAAAATGATCAGAATGGACAGTGAGTTGGCAAAGTCACACTATTCTGACCATGTAGAGAAACCTTTTTTCCCAGCCCTAATGGCATTCATTACTTCTGGCCCCATTATAGCCTTGGCGCTAGAAGGACCTAACTGTGTACAGGCTCTTAGAAATCTTATGGGGACAACAAACCCTATTGAGGCCACGCCAGGGTCAATCAGGGGTGATCTAGGGCTTTCCGTAGGTAACAACCTTATTCACGGATCTGACTCTGAAGAATCAGCTGTAAAAGAGTTGGGTATATTCTTTAAAAAAGATGAGTTGTTTGAATATAAAAGAAGTATCGATGATTGGATTATTGAATCCTAAGCATACCTTGGCCATCTGACCAAATCTCATCTAAAGCGTAATAATTTCTTTCATCTTTTCCGAAAACATGTACTATGATGTCTCCAAAATCGACAACCACCCAGCCACTATCCGATTCCCCTTCTTTTCTAAACTTAATAATGCCTTTAGACTTCAATCCGACTTCCAGATCATCAACAACGGCTCTCATTTGTCTACTGGAGTCCACAGTTAAAATGATCATAAAGTCAGCAAATGAACTTTTGTTTGATATATTCAGCAATAAGATATCTGATGCAAAACTGTCCGATGCTATATCTACAGCGAATCGAGCTAATTCTTCAATATCTTTATCTTTATCTTCTTTTTTATTTACTTCTTTAGACATATTTATAGGGATTATAGATTAGATAAACTAATAGTAAGATGAATTAAGGATAAACTTTTGACAAAGAAAAAACAAAAAGTGATCGTTGCTATGAGTGGAGGGGTGGATTCTTCAGTTGCAGCTGTTTTACTCAAACAAGCCGGATATGACGTTGTGGGAGTAACTATGCGATTGTGGAGTGTAAAAAATGACGCAGTATCCAAGTCTAAAAAGCCATGCTGCTCAGTGGAGGATATCGACGATGCCCGAAGAGTATGCCAAAAACTCAATATTCCTCACTATGTACAAAATTTTGAAAAAGAATTTCAAGAACATGTAGTTGATTATTTCTGTCGCGAATATGATAACGGTAGAACACCGCATCCCTGTTTGGCATGCAACGATCGTATCAAATTTGATTTTCTATTACGAAGGGCCATGTTTCTAGATGCAGACTATATAGCGACTGGACATTATGCTCGAATAGTACGGGACGAAAATAGTGCTCGATTATCTAAGGCTGTTGATAGCAATAAAGATCAATCTTATGTCCTGTTCACTCTTTCCCAGAATGAGATCGATAAGCTTCTTCTGCCAGTTGGAGAATATTCAAAACCGGAGATAAGAGAAATTGCCACTGAAGCTGGTTTAAAAGTCGCAGATAAACCAGACAGCCAAGAAATATGTTTTATACCTAACAATAACTATAGGGAATTTCTAAGTACTCGTATAGAACCCAAACCCGGCAAATTCGTTGACATGGATGGCAATGTCATTGGAGACCACCCAGGAGTACAGTTTTTCACTATAGGACAACGTCGAAAATTAGGGTTACAGGGAAACTCCCCTACCCCATATTATGTTACGAATATAGACTCCAATTCTTGCCAAGTGACTTTGGGAACCGAAGATGACTTGTATACAAAAAAACTTTGGGCCTCCAAGGTCAACTATGTATCTGGGACGCCACCCAAAAAGCCGATTAAAATCGCAGCAAAAATCAGATACAAGGCTGGTGAGGCTCCAGCGACCCTGACCCCACATGAAGATTGGGTAGAAATTGATTTTAAAGAAGCACAAAGGGCTGTAACACCAGGACAGGCGGTCGTGTTCTATAACGATGAGACCGTAATTGGCGGGGGGTATATTGAAACATCTATTTCCCCTGGAATCATAAATTCCAACATACCCGCAGAAATCAATTTATGAGTTTCAAAAATATTATTAGATTTGCATGTGAGGAATACACCTCGGAACTAAAACGAATCCTTTCAGGATTGACCGATCAAGAACGTCGGTTCACTCCTCATCCAAATTCTCACCATATTGACTTTATAGTTTGGCACATTGCTAGAGTGGAAGATAATTGGATAAACTCATTTGCCAAACAGGATATTCAAATATGGGATGATCAAGACTGGGCCGGCAAGCTTAACTTAAACATCAATATGGATGAACCTAGAAGTGGATGGGGTTGGACAATAGACCAGGTAAATTCGATGCCAAAGTTTGAATTCAAAAACCTCACAGATTACCTGGATACCGTAAGATATTGCACTGACTCATACATCGAAAATATAGATGAAAACGATATGAAGCTCTGTCCTGATAAAAATAGGCCAAACTACTCTATATCTAAAATGCTTGCTCATATTGTTGTGGAACAAAGTCAGCATATCGGACAAATATCATACATCCGAGGAATGTTTCGCGGGCTTGATGGGTAAATCACAATCGTCACACGGATCATTTAAAATTAAACCCTCCATGGACGAGGAAAAATGTTTCCAGTCCCTAGGTTACAAAGCAATAACAGGCATTGATGAAGTTGGCAGGGGTCCATTAGCAGGACCAGTTATTGCTGGAGCGGCAATACTACCTATCGAGATGGAGGATAAATGGCTGAAGATCATTAGAGATTCAAAACAGTTGACATCACGAAAAAGGATTCTTGCTTTAGATGAATTAAGCCAGTTTGCTATTATTGCAACAGGAAAATCTTCTCCAGAAGAAATTGATAGATATGGGATTGTAAATGCGATTAATTTAGCAATAAAAAGAGCATTACACAACCTTGATGCCAAATCAGATTTTTTGCTTTTAGACGCGTTCAAGCTTCCAGAAACCACGTTGCCTCAAAAAGCTATTATCCGAGGAGATGCTTCATGCATATCTATAGGCGCAGCTTCGATAGTAGCTAAAGTTGAACGAGATGCTTTAATGAATGAACTACATGAAAGTTTCCCTGCCTATGGGTTTAATTCTAATAAGGGATATGGGACTAAACACCACATCGATGCAATAAACGCAATTGGCCCGTGTGATATTCACCGTTTTTCCTTTAAGCCAGTTTATGAAACTGCAAAGGACCATAATGTGTTTTTGGATAGAATTGAGATGTCCTCACATAAAAGAAATATTTCCGATACATCATTAAAACTAGATGCTCAAGGAAACTTACCAGGGTTTTTTAAGGATAAATAATAACTCAATAAAGTTAAGTTCATGATAAACTCGTTTCTCACATATCTTGCTAATTTATTACATGCATGATTTGACAACTTGTAGACAATATAGGTGAAAGATGCTTCCCATAGTTCAAAGTGAAATGACCGCTCTGTTAGAAAATCTTCGATTACTAGAGACGCTGGTAACTGCTCCACTCGGGCTGCATTCTGATATAAAAATGCTAAGACAATCCCTGCCTATTGAAGGCGCCTCTGATCTTGAATCAGATGAGCTTCGAAAACGACGATCTGATATTTCTAAATCCATAGAAGATGTGTCATTTATGGCATTAAATACTATTGGGAATATATCAGCAAGCCTGACTCTATTGGATTCATTCAAGTCAGAATCTGGATGTAATTTAACCGAAACATGGATCGATAGAGCACGAAAGATTTTAATAAGATCAAAAGAAAAAGTCACAATTAAAATAAGACAGGTATCGATTGAAAAACTAAAAGGTTTATATGTAATTATTGATCCTCAAGTAACTGGAGGACGGTCTGTCATCGAAGTTGCAGAAGCGGTTTTAAAAGGCGGTGCTTCAGCTATTCAATATAGAGATAAAATCAGCGATAAAAGTTTAATTCTTAAAAACTCATTAGGTTTAAAGACTTTATGCAACAGTCATAATGCACTTTTTATTGTTAATGATTACGCAGATATAGCTAATCTATCGCATGCAAACGGACTACATATTGGTCAAAAAGACCTGTCAGTTGAAAGTAGCAGACTAATTACCAGCGATGCTCAAATTATCGGCAAATCCAATAATACTATCGACGAGGCAATAAGCTCTCAATCAGAAGCACCAGATTATTTAGCCATAGGCCCAATTTATTCTACCTCTACCATGGGAAAAGATCTGAAACAGCCCGTTGGTACAGATACAATAAAAGAAGTAAAAAGCAGAGGAATTCCAGTACTTGTCGCCATTGGCGGCATAAATATTGATAACGCAGACAGTGTTTCTAATGCTGGTGCAGATTCAATATGCGTTGCTAGCGCAGTCACGCTAGCAGAAAACCCAGAAATTGCTACTAGTAAACTTGTTGATATCCTTAAATCAAAAGGATGAGTCATACAATAACTATATGAAATAAGGGAAACTTTCTTACTATAGACCTTAAATTTGATTGAATCGTTACTTAAATATGTGTTAATTTTCGCCACTGTGTAGTAATTGTATCTACATAAACGCTAACCCAATTAAGTATAAATATAATAACCCGGAGGGCAGTTTTGTTAATTTTTCTTATAGCTATAATCGCCAGCATAGTCGCTCTTAGTTTTGCAGGCATATTAACTTTTTATGTTTTAAAGCAAGATGAAGGAAACGATAAAGTCAAATTCATAGGTAAAGCAATACAGCAAGGCGCAATGGCATTTTTGTCTAGAGAGTATAGGATGCTCTCCCTTTTTGTTGCTGCCATGTTCATTGTGCTTGCAATATTCATAGACCTTGATGTTTTAGGACAAATAGAAGGCGATGGAACATGGCCCAAAACGGCTGTCTGCTACTTGATTGGTGCAATAGGCTCAGCAATGGCGGGATTTATCGGTATGTCAATAGCTATTCGTGCCAACTCCAGAACCGCAGTTAAAGCTGCCGATGGACTTAACGGTGCTCTGAAAGTTGCTTTCAGCAGTGGAGCCGTAATGGGTATTTCAGTTGTCGGCATAGGTCTTTTGGGCGTAGTTATTTTGTACTGGATATTCCAAGATGCCCAGATAATTGCTGGTTTTGGTTTTGGAGCCTCATCAATAGCATTGTTCGCTCGGGTAGGTGGAGGTATATATACAAAAGCTGCCGATGTTGGAGCAGACCTAGTCGGTAAAGTCGAGCAAGGAATACCTGAGGACGACCCACGTAACCCTGCAACAATTGCAGACAATGTTGGTGACAATGTTGGTGATGTGGCGGGCATGGGTGCTGATTTGTTCGAGTCTTACGTTGGCTCCATAATAGCAACAATCGCCCTAGTAGCAGTAGGAGTATTGTATCTTGATGCAAACAACCCTATCGGAGAAATCTTTGGTTTCAACAAACTGATATTACTACCGATACTGGTCCTTGCATCGGGCATATTCTCATCAATTCTAGGGACATTTTTAGTTCGAACCAAAGAGGGTGCGACCATGAGCAATCTGCTCTGGTCTTTACGATACGGAATTTTTGGTGCAGGAGGTCTCGTTTTAATAGCGACAGGCCTTAGCGTATGGACATTCGATTTATCTTTTAATTATTTTTGGGTGGTTTTAATCGGATTAATAGCTGGACAAATAATCGGAACTTCTTCGGAATACTATACATCTTATGAATTTCAACCCACAAAGGACGTCGCAAAACAAGCTGAGACTGGACCAGCTACTGTTGTAATTGCAGGACTCGGCCTTGGAATGATTAGTACTTTAATCCCGGCTGTTGTTGTTGTCGTTGCAATGTGGATCACATATTCATTAGCTGGTGTTTATGGAGTTGCATTGTCTGCAATTGGAATGCTCTCAACTCTTGGTATAACTCTTGCTACTGATGCATATGGACCTATAGCCGACAATGCAGGTGGAATAGCAGAAATGTCCGGCATGGATCCAAAAGTACGTGAGCGTACAGATGCTCTGGACTCTCTAGGAAACACAACTGCCGCCACAGGAAAGGGATTTGCAATTGGTTCCGCGGTCTTAACATCACTAGCTCTGCTTGCAGCATATTCGGCGATGACAGGAGTATCGGCTTTAGACCTGCTGCAAAGAGAGGTTTTGATGGGAGTTATTGTTGGATCTGCAATGCCATTCATTTTTGCTGCCCTCACAATGCAAGCTGTAGGCCGTGCAGCAAATGCGATGGTACAAGAAGTTAGAAGGCAGTTTAAAGAAATCAAGGGTCTATTAGAAGGTAAAGCTGATGCTGATTACGCAGCAGCAGTCGATATTAGTACCAGAGGCGCAATGCGTGAGATGATTCTGCCAGGAGTTTTAGCGATAGCAGCTCCGATTATAGTCGGTGCGGTTTTAGGAGCTGAAGCACTGGGCGGTCTATTAGTTGGGTCAATAGCCACAGGATTTTTATTTGCGATAATGATGGCAAACTCCGGTGGAGCCTGGGATAACGCCAAAAAATGGATTGAAGCAGGCAATCTTGCTGGCAAAGGATCATCAGATCATGACGCAGCGGTAGTTGGAGACACAATTGGTGATCCATTCAAAGACACATCTGGACCATCTTTAAATATACTGATCAAACTAACTGCCATGGTTGCACTAGTATTTGGACCACTTTTTCTTTAATAAAAATCTAGCAACGTATATTAAGCAATCCTTTACAAATTAGTATAGGATTAATATCACATTCGTTATTGCAATCAGTGAATTTAGGCATACAAAGGTTTCACTTTAATTGACTTCACCTAAGCATCAAATTGACTTGGAAGAACTCGCTTCATTAGCAAAAAGAAGAGGGTTTGTGTTCCAGAGTAGTGAGATATATGGTGGCCTCGCCTCCACTTGGGATTACGGCCCTTTGGGCATTGAGCTTAAACGCAAGTTGAAAGAACTATGGTGGGATAACTTTGTTATCAAACAAGAAAATGTTTTCGGCTTAGATTCATCAATAATTATGCATCCTAAAGTTTGGGATGCGAGTGGCCACACCTCTAATTTTTCTGATCCATTAGTAGAATGTAAGCAGTGTAATCACCGATACCGAAGCGATCAAATAGAATCTTCCGAATGCACTAACTGCGGACGTGAACTCAGTGAGCCAAGGCTATTTAACCTAATGTTTAAAACATTCTTGGGTCCAGTAGAAGACAACTCTAACTCAACGTACCTTAGACCAGAAACAGCTCAAGGAATATTTGTTAATTTTCTTAACGTCAAGAATACTATAAATAAGAATCCTCCGTTTGGCATAGCTCAAATAGGCAAATCTTTTCGTAATGAAATAACTACCGGGAATTTTATATTCCGCACTAGAGAGTTTGAGATGATGGAAATGGAATTTTTCGTACCACCTGAAGACGATGACCAGTGGCATGATTACTGGATAAATAACTCATTTGAATGGTATTTAAATTTGGGACTTTCAGAAAAAAGATTGCGGATACGAAAACATGAACCTGAAGAACTTGCTCACTATTCAAAAGGCACCAGTGATATTGAATACCTATTCCCTTGGGGCTGGGGAGAGATTGCTGGAATAGCTAATAGAACTAACTATGATTTAACTGCTCATAGTAAAGAAAGCGGTAAAGAGTTGTCATACTTTGATGAAACCACTAAAAAACATGTGATTCCGTATGTTGTAGAGCCTTCATTTGGTTTAGATAGAGCGGTTATGGCTTTGCTTATTGAAGGATATACGCATGAAACATTGGTTGGGGCTAAAGGCAAAGAAGAGACTCGGATCAGTCTTAGATTAAATCCCTCAGTGGCACCTGTGCAAGTAGCGATATTACCCCTAAGCAAAAAGGAAATCCTATCTGAATTGGCTCGTGAAATTTATAAAAACATTAAGTCTTCTAGCCTCGTTAAACCATTAATTTATTATGATGAAACTCAAAGTATTGGAAGAAGATATCGTAGGCAGGATGAAATAGGTACTCCACTATGTGTAACTGTCGATTTTGAATCACTTGAAGACAATGCTGTAACTATAAGGCAGCGTGATTCAATGGATCAGAAAAGAGTTCTAATAAATAAATTAGAGGATGAAATCGTGTCGCTATTATCCAATAAAGTGCATGGCTAAATGAAGCTTGTACACTTTAGCGATGTTCACATAGGGGTAGAAAATTTCTCCCGCATAGACCCTGATACTGGTTTATCCTCAAGATTGATGGACTTTTTAGGTACCTTAGACGAGGTTATCGACTATTGTATTGATAGTAATGTGGATTTAGCTATATTTGCGGGCGACGCCTACAAGAGTCGCAATCCTTCTCAAACACATCAGCGTGAATTCGCTAAAAGAATACAAAGGTTGTCCACAGCGGAAATACCAGTTGTTTTAGTAGAAGGAAATCATGATATTCCAAGTGTTTTTGGAAGAGCAACTTCGTTAGACATATTTAAAACACTTAATGTATCAAATGTGATATTAGGTAATAAGGCAGAAACGCATCTTGTAAACACAAAGTCGGGCTATATTCAAGTAATAACAATTCCCTGGGCCAGGAGAAGTAATCTTCTTACAAGAGATGAAATGAAGGGGCTTTCGCTCGAAAGCATCAATGCTGTAATCCAGGATAAACTATCAACCATAATTTCTGAGCTCGCATCAAAGTTGGATATCGCCATACCAGCAATACTAGCTAGCCATGTAACTATCAGCGGAGCGACCACGAGTTCAGAGCAATCAATGATGCTTGGTAAGGATTACGTATTGTTAACCAGTAGCGTATCATTACCGATTTTCGACTACGTGGCTCTAGGACATGTGCATAAGCGTCAAACTATTAATCAAAATAAGCCTACTATCAACTACAGTGGATCTTTGGAGAGAATAGACTTTGGTGAAGAAAATGATGATAAAGGATTCTATTCAATCGAAATAGATGAAACGGCCACTTCAACAAATCGGTTGCAAAAAGCAGATTTTATTAAGGTAAAAGCAAGAAAACTTTTGACAATTAAAGTAGACGTTGAACCTGAATCTTTAGACCCTACTGAACAGGTCTTAAATGAAATATCGAAACATGAACTTAAAGAAACCGTCGTAAGATTGACAATATCAATGCCTAATTCATATGAAGGGAAACTGATTGACTCACGAATTAGGGACGCACTGAAACCGGCCCATTACCTCGCGGGAATATCTGTGTCAATCAAAGGATCTGAGCGAGTCAGACTTGGTGCTGAATACAACTCAAGCGTAAGTCCAATGGATACATTAAAGATGTATCTTAAAATCAAAAAGATACCCAAAAAGCACTCAAGTTTATTAATTGATAAAGCTTCACAAATTATTGAAAATTCCGGAAATATTCAGAATGCTGGTAGTTAATAAAACTGGCATAAGTCTACTTATATTTACCATTTTATTGATCACTTTTACCGGATGTAATTCGCCAGCAGAGCCGGCTATCGATTTCGAGTTAAGTTTATTGCAATATAACAATAACATCGGCTCTTCTGATTTAAGATTTCATAATGACCTTAATGGCCATCCAGTAATAATAAATTTCTGGTACCCTTCTTGCCCTCCATGCAGAGAAGAAATAGACATATTAGAGGCAACTTATAAAAAATATATGAATCAAGGTTTGGTGATTGTTGGAATACAAAGCCTAGTTTTAGATTCTATTGAAGACGGAAAGGACTTTGTAAATGAATTTGGCATCACATACCCAGTAGGCGCTGATATCGGCTCTGATATCCAACTAAAATACAAGGTAATCGGATTTCCTACTACGTTTTTTATAAACAAAGATCATCAGGTAATTAGAAAATGGTCTGGTTTATTAGATAATGAACAATTACAAGAGTTTGCTCTAGAAATACTTGAATAAATAGATACGATCCCTAATCTGTATACCTAATCTGCATAAAGGTGTCCAATTGAGCATTTCGAACATATTTTTATTAATCATCCATTGGTTGCATATAATGGCAGCAGCTATTTGGATCGGTACAAACATAGTACAAATGATTTTTATTAAAAGGGATGCACCTAAAACCAGATTTAGTAAAAACCAAGCTGAACTCCATCAACTTGGGCGCGTCTTCAGGCCTTTGGTTGACATTTGTATTATTGTACTAATAGCTACTGGAGCAATAATTGTTTTCAACCGCCTTACTAGTAATGATATTACAGTTGCATATGTAGTAACACTAGGTATAAAAGTTGCTCTGACAGCATGGATGTTTATACTTTTGCATGCTGAAAGGCGACAAATGGCCTCGATAGGCAATTTAGATAAAAAGTACGATCAATCCGGTTGGTTTAATCGTACAAAGTTTCTGTTATCAGGATATAATGGCCTCACAGTAGTTGGTATTGTAGTGTTCTTTTTATCCGAGCTGCTGAGATCACTTTACGAAGAAATATTACTGCTCAATTAACGATTCCACACTAACCATTAATTAATTTTGGTTGATACAGAGGTTCCTAAATGAGAAAAGACTTGATGGATATTCTTGTGTGTCCAGCTTGCAAGGGTCAATTGACTTTGACCATTGAAAACGAAATTAATAATGAAGTCGAGACCGGTGCTATGAATTGCGTTCAATGTGAAGTTGATTATCCGATATCAGATAGCATACCAAATCTGATTTCACCCGTTAAAGTAACTTAGTTCCATCTGACATTATCCACTTTTTCAACTTTATCTGTGAATGTTGACGATTCTAAAATTTCCGTTACTGTCCTTTCCCACAAATTATGTGTCAAATTCGGACTAATTTCAGCTAAAGGTATGAGCACGAACGCCCGTTCAGTAACCCGAGGATGAGGCACTATTAGTCCAGGTTCATTTAAAGCCAACTCTCCATATAGCAATATATCCAAATCCAAAGTGCGAGGTAAATTCATACTGCTACAACTTCTACCGTGACTTTTTTCGATTTCCAATAACTTATTCAGTATTTGCCTCGGCTCCAACGTAGTCTTTAAAAGACAAACACAATTCAGAAAATCAGGTTGATTTTCCACTCCTACAGGAGATGTTTCATATATCGAAGAAACAGCCAATATTTCAGTTTGTAATCCGTGCTTTATATCTGAGATTGCCTTTTCAATATGAGCAAACCGGTTCCCCATGTTTGACCCTAAACCAATATAAACCGAATTGTTCAATAAACGTAAATCCTCATCATCATTTCCTTGCGATTGCATCTGTCATTTTAACCACCCTGATGATTTCTTTTACATCATGCACTCTTACTATATCCGCTCCTTTTAATATCGAAATCACAACTGTTGCTGCCGTACCCTCTATACGCTGATCTGGCGGCAAGTCCAAGACCTTGCCAATCATTGATTTTCTTGAAGAGCCTATCAAGATAGGAGAATTTAGTTTCTGTAAGATTTCAAGCGATCTAAACAATTCTATGTTTTGTAATGCAGTCTTGCCGAAGCCAATACCAGGATCCAAAATTATATTAGATTCACATACGCCCATCTTCATAGCATTACTTTTCAACTCATCTAATCGGTTTACGATGTCAATCAACATGTCTGCGTAGACAGTATGATGCTGGTTATGCATTAAAACTGCGGGGACTTTTAGCTCAGCTACTAGTGAAGCCATTTTCGGGTCCTTTGTAAACCCCCATACATCGTTTACTAAAGATGCCCCAGACTGAATTGCTTTTTCAGCTACAGAGGCCTTATATGTGTCTACTGAAATTGGGATAGAAACTACTTCTGAAATAGCCTTTATTACTGGTATTACTCTTTGCTCCTCTAATTCAGCTGAAGTGTTGGATGTGTTTCGATATGTTATTGATGGCCGAGTTGATTCACCTCCAATATCCAATATGTGGCAACCAAGTTTTTCAAACTCTAAAGCTTTCTCTACAGCCAAATCGATATTGAAGTTAATTCCGTCTCCAGAAAATGAGTCTGGCGTGACATTAATTACTCCCATAACAAATGTCTCAGACTTCCATCTGAACAATTTTCCACCAATGATAGTATCCATTTCCTCTGTCATTTATTTAAGGCTCATAATTCTATAAAAGTTAATATTAAAATTGTCATAATTATATGCCAATCGGCGCATTACATTTTGATTCACATGTAGATAAGATTGTCCATATACCTGCTTGATTATATTCCACGCATATATATACTAGTCCAACTATGGTGAACATATGGTAAACAGAAGACGTAAGGACCGAAAAATAGATAGGCTCCATGAACTGAGAGATTTGAGTCATCAAGGTGGCGGACAAGCAAAAATTGACTCGCAGCACAAACGTGGTAAATTAACCGCTCGAGAGAGAATTCATTTATTCCTAGATGAAGGCTCATTTGAAGAATTGGATTCGTTTGTTACCCAAGATATACAAAACATTGAAGATTCAGGTAATCAAATTCTAGGTGATGCAGTCATTACTGGTTTTGGCACAGTGAATGGAGAAACCGTTTTTGTTTATTCTCAAGATTTCACGGTTTTCGGAGGGTCTTTATCTGAGGCTGTGGCACAAAAAATTTGTAAAATCATGGATTTGGCGCTACAGAATGGTTGTCCCGTTGTCGGCCTAATTGATTCAGGCGGAGCTAGAATTCAAGAAGGCGTGTCCAGTTTGGCTGGTTATGGGGACATATTTTTAAGAAATACTATGGCATCCGGGGTCATACCTCAAATATCAGTAATACTCGGTCCTGCAGCGGGAGGAGCTACCTACTCACCAGCTTTGACAGACTTTATTTTTATGGTTAGTGGTGTAGGACAGATGTACATCACAGGACCTGATGTAATTAAAGCTGTTACAGGAGAGCAAGTTACACACGAAGACTTGGGAGGCGCTGCAAGTCATTCGTCTATTAGCGGCGTGTCTCATTTCCGGTTTGACTCTGAAGAGGAGTGCTTAAAACAAGTTAGGCGACTTTTAACTTTTATACCCTCAAACAACATGGAAGAACCTGTAATTCGTGAAACTTCTGATGAACTAGAAGAACCGGACACCGAATTAGAAAGGATTGTTCCTGAAGATCCTAATCAACCTTACGATGTAATGGATGTAATTGGTAGATTAATTGATCAAGGTGATTTTATGGAAATACATCACTCTTGGGCTAAAAATATTGTGGTTGGCTTTGCAAAGATTGCCGGCCAATCAGTTGGCATTGTAGGCCAGCAACCAGAACACTTAGCAGGTTCATTAGATATTGATGCATCTGTTAAAGCTGCAAGGTTTATACGATTCTGTGATTCATTTAATATACCTTTATTAACCCTTATCGATGTACCAGGATTCATGCCTGGTACGGCCCAAGAATATGGTGGAATAATCAGGCATGGAGCAAAACTGATTTATGCTTATGCTGAGGCTACTGTACCTAAAATAAGTGTATTGCTCAGAAAAGCTTATGGTGGAGCATATATTGTAATGAGTTCGAAAATGCTTGGGGGTGATATAAATTATGCTTGGCCTACAGGCGAAATAGCAGTAATGGGCGCTGAAGGTGCTGTAAACATAATACATGGTAAAGAAATTAAATCGGCGCAAGATCCTGAAAAATTGAAATCAGAGCGCATAGAACAATACCGTCAAAAATTGATGAATCCATATGTTGCAGCTAGTAAGGGACTAATTGATGCTGTCATTGACCCATCTGAAACAAGAATTAAAATAATATCGGCACTGAAAATGTTGTCAAATAAACGAGATTCTCTGCCAATAAAAAAACATGGCAGCATACCATTGTGAATTGAGCTGTGGTAGTCGACAATAATAAAAAGTTAACTATTGTCATGTCAGCAATTGTCGAATACCTGAATGCTGAACAATCTAAAATATTAAAAACTATTGAGCCAAGGAAATCACAGCCAGCAATTAAACGATCTTCTAAGTTAAATTTATGGAAAAGAGTTATTCATAACTCATATTTAGATAATGTCACAACCAGTAAAAATTACCGATACAACTTTCAGAGACGCTCATCAAAGTTTATTAGCTACTAGGCTTAGACTCGAAGACATGCTTCCAATAGCGGAGGAAATGGATGCCGTTGGATTCCATTCAATGGAAGTTTGGGGCGGAGCCACTTTCGACGTTTGTACCAGATTTTTAAATGAAGATCCTTGGGAACGCCTCAGAACTTTCAAATCATTAATGCCAAACACCAAGTTACAAATGTTGTTGAGAGGTCAATCTTTAGTTGGGTATAGAGCATACCCAGATGATGTCGTCAACAGCTTTGTAGAAAGATCCTCTGAAAACGGTATCGACATATTTAGAGTCTTTGATGCACTTAACGATGAATGGAACCTTACGTCGGCGGCAAAAGCGGTTTTAAAAAATAAGAAGCATTTGCAGATGACATTATGCTACTCAATAACAGAAAGTGGTAAATTGGGCGGGTCTATATACAATCTTGAATATTACATAAATAAAGCAAGAACTTTCAAGGAATTAGGAGCCCATAGCATAGCCGTCAAGGATATGGCTGGCCTCCTGTCACCATATGACGCATATGACCTGATTAGTGCTTTAAAATCTGAATTTGACCTTCCTATTCAGCTACACACTCACTATACTTCAGGAATGGCATCAATGACATTGTTAAAAGCCATAGAAGCAGGTGTAGATACGGTGGATACCTGCCTGTCTCCTCTAGCCTTACGAACATCTCAACCTGCTATAGAGCCATTGTTATCAACACTACAGTCACAAAAAAGAGACCCACAGTTTAATCTAGAGAATATACTTTTAATCAGCGGTAAATTAGAGCAAAGATTATCGAAATATATAGCGATGCTTGATTCATCCAAGTCATCAGTAATTGATGCAACAGTTCTAAGCCATCAGATTCCAGGTGGCATGTTTTCAAACCTACTTTCACAGCTACGAGAAACAGGTTCAGAAGACAGATTACAAGAAGTAATGGCTGAAATACCAGTTACGCGTAAAGAGTTTGGCTATCCTCCCCTTGTGACTCCAATGAGTCAAATGATTGGATCACAGGCTGTTAGTAATGTTCTATTTGGACGATACAAAATGGTATCTAATGCTATAACTGATTATGTGCTAGGTAAGTATGGCCGTCCACCCGCAGCAATAGATGAGAGTATTAAAAGTTTCGTGCTTAAAGATCTAGATGAGAAAGTTACAGAAATTAAATCTCGGCCTGCAGACCAACTTAAACCTGAGTTGGGAAATGCAAAAGAAGAACTATCGGACATTACTAGCAACGCCGACGATATTCTGACGTATGTACTTTACCCTACCACTGGCCTCGGATTTCTAAGAAGAAAGTATGGCCTAGAGACTTTACCAGAAGATTCCCCAAGTCCAACTACAGAGGATCAAAGGTCGGCTACGGAACAAATTGTAAATGCAACCACAGCTACCAGAACTGAAAACCTGCGAGCATTCAATGTTTATCTTAATGATGAAGTTTTTTATGTTGAAGTCGACCCGCTAAATTTAAAGAATGCACGTGTAGAAACTACTAAGCAGCCCCCTCATAAGCTCTCTGAATCAAATATAAACGACGATGGATTAGTTATAAAAGCGCCAATCAACGGAATTGTAATTAAGTATCTAGTATCTGAAGGTGATCAAGTATCTACCGGCCAAGATATCGTCGTACTGGAGGCGATGAAAATGGAAAATACTCTCCCCTCTCCTGCTTCAGGAATTGTTAAAAAACTTACCCAGGAGGTGGGAGTTAAAGTCGATAAAGGTACTGTATTAGCGATAATTGAAGCTAATCATTGATTATGTAATTGAATCTGATCTTTGAAAACACAAGCTAGTTACAATACAATTAACGGCTGTTATATCTACAATTTTTATTTATAAATGATTGATTTGATTTGGCAAAATTATCTAGAGGCACAGAATTAGATGAGACAAAAGATTACCGTGGTAGGAGCTGGAAACGTTGGGGCAACCACTGCTCAAAGGCTTTTTGAAAAAAGTTACGCAGATATCGTTCTCGTAGATATTGTAGAAGGGTTACCACAAGGCAAAGCTTTAGACATTTTAGAATCCGGTCCTGTGGTGGGATCAGACGCACATATAATCGGCACTAACTCATATGACGAGACAGCCAATTCAGACATTATAGTAATTACATCTGGTATTGCCAGAAAACCAGGGATGAGTCGAGATGACTTGTTGTTAACAAATATGAAGATAGTATCCGATGTTGTAGAAAAAACAGTATCTAAATCCCCAGATAGTATTTTAGTAATCGTCACTAATCCATTAGATGCGATGGCACAACAGGCTCTCAAAGTAAGTGGCTTTACAAAAGAAAAGGTTGTAGGAATGGCTGGCGTTTTAGATACCGCAAGATATCGCAGCTTTTTAGCAGAAGAATTAAATGTCTCAGTGGATGTTGTGCAAGCATACGTACTAGGAGGGCATGGAGATACTATGGTTCCTACCGTAGGACCAACAACTGTAGGAGGCATACCTGTCGCTGACTTAATTCCCGCAAATCGATTAGAGGAGATTGTACAGCGCACTAGAGATGGTGGAGCGGAAATAGTTGGTTTGTTAAAAACAGGCAGCGCTTATTATGCCCCATCTGCTTCCATAGTAGAGATGATTGACTCTATAGTACTGGATAAAAAACTTATATTACCGTGTACGGCTTACTTAGAGGGCGAATATGGTTTAGACGGACTATATGTTGGTGTACCTGTAAAACTGGGGAGGAGCGGTATTGAACATGTATATGAGTTTAACCTTACTGATTCAGAACTTAAATCTCTACATAAGTCAGCTGAGTCAGTTAAAGAACTCTTAGAGGTGATGTCAGGTAATTAGAACTGTATCAACCACGAGTAAATACTAGACTGTCTTGATTGGAAACCACCAATTCCATTTACCAAGTAGTTTCATTGTTGCAGGCACTAGAATAGATCTAATTATAGTAGCATCTAAAAATATAGCTATCGCTAACCCCATACCTACCTGCTGGAACATAACCATGTCTGCAGCACCCGCTACAGAAAACACAGCGACCATTATCATCGCAGCTCCAGTAATTAGACCTGATGTCGACTTAACACCTCGAGCAATAGATTCTTCATTATCACCAGTCTGATCATAAAATTCTCTTATTCGACTCAAAAGAAATACATGGTAATCCATAGACAATCCAAATAATACAGCAAATAAAAATACTGGCACCCATCCATCTACCACATCTACTTGCTCAAAACCAAGAACTCTGGCTCCATATCCTTTTTGAAAAACCATTACGACTAATCCATATGCAGATCCTACTGAAAGTAAGTTCATTAAAACAGCTTTGATTGGCACGATGATAGATTTAAAAACAAATGCCAGTAAAAGAAAGCTGATAGTCAAAACGAAGATAATTACAATTGGTAAGTAATTGTTTACTAACTCAATATAATCAACGATAAATGCAACTAAACCAGTAACCCTAACGTTCTTTTGATTTTCTTTAAATGAATTAGGTACATAATCAGTCCTTATTCGTTTGACTGCATTAGACATCTGTTGAGAGTTAGGATCACCATTAATATCTGCCCTTAAAACAATTACTTCTCCATTATCACTTTCAAATTGATCAATATCGCCAAAATTATCGTCTTCATCAATATAAACCAACAAAGCGTCTTTGTTATTATCTATTTCCGGATTTTGTTTAAGGTCATTAAGAACTATTGCTATGGGAGAACCAACAAATCCGTAGGAAAACTCCTGCTCTAAAAGCTCAAATCCACGCCTAGACATTGTTTCTTCTGGAAAAGTTGTTATGCCATTCTGTCCCAATTTAAGGTCAATAGCTGGTAAAGATAATATGACCAAGAAAGACACGACAATTATTATAGATATTACAGAATGCCGCATAACAAATTTACTAAATGAATACCAGAACCCAGTTGGAAGGTTTACAGTCTTATTTGAAGATTCTAGGTTAACAAACGGCACTTTTAACGAATTGATTTTATCTCCTAACAAACTCAGTATTGCTGGTAATAAAGTCAAAGAAGCTGCCACGCTTACAACTACCACAACTATTGCACCTCCTCCAAGACTCCTGAGAACTGAGAATGGTGTAATTAACATGCCAATTAACGCTAGAACGACTGTTATACCTGAAAACACGACCGCTTTGCTTGCGGTGCTACCTGTTTTTGAAATGGCCTCAGTTTGGCTTAGCCCATTATTTCTTTCCTCTCTATATCTAGAAACTACTAAAAGAGAATAGTCCACACCCACTGCCAAACCCATCATTGCAATCATATTGGTTACAAAAAATGAAAATGTCCATGCCTGTCCTATTAATGTGGTAATTCCTAATGCAACAACCATAGAAATCAAAGCAATAACTATAGGAATCAAAGATGACACAAGAGCTCCAAACACCAGGATTAATACGATCAACGCTGCTGGAGTACCCACTTTCAATTCTAATTCAAGGTCATTTTTAGATATGGTTTGGAAATCGTGATCGAAAGTACTATCGCCTGTCATAGTGATATTAAATGAGTTGTCTGCGCTTAGCTGCTCGATAACTTGTATCATCGGAGTCAAATCTTCTTCCTCTGGCGGATCAAAAAGAACCAACATGGTTTTCTGGTTTTCAGAGACCAAAGGTGTAAACCCTGTACTGTAGTAACTAATAGGATTCTGGTAATAATCCCCTTTTAGCGAAGTTAAATTTTTAGTAACTGTTTCAAAAAACTCAATGAAATTTTCGTCATCTACTAGATAGACATGCGAATGAATAATCAAGACTTCATACTCAGATCTGTTAAGATCTATTTCTATACCACTGTCTCGTATTAAATCGGCTGCCACGATGGATTCTGGTTCATTTGTAAAACCTAAATCAGTTGTTACAGCTGAATTAATATAAGTTAAAGTAATTAAACCAGCAGCAATGACTAAGCATATCCACGAAGCTATGGTGATATTTCTATGTTGAGCACTCCAAACTGTAATATTTTTTATACTTACTGGATTATGCACTAATATACCCTAGGTTAGATTGCTTGAGGTAAGTAGTCGTTATCACTATCACCTAATTTATATTATAGAACTTATAAACTGTTAGCGGTTTATTATTCAGTAATATCCTAGGGAGTTAAAGCTAGCGCCGAAACAACACTTTTAGTATTAACAATATGTTGATTTAGTTTAAGTATTTTAGGATCGATTCCAAGGGCAAGGCCAATTAATTGAGGCAGATGCAGTATCGGAAGATCTATTGGCTGTCCGACCTGCTTCGATGCAGTTGGTTGGTAACCGTCTAGATTTAGATGACAAAGCGGGCAAGGTGTTACCATTGCAACAGCACCCTCTTTTTTTGCACTTAGGGTGTGGTTAGACACCATCTTCATCGAATTTTTTTCATTTATGGTTAGAATTGGAAATCCACAGCATGCACTTTTACCAGGAAAATCAGCTACTTCAGCTCCTACAGCTTCTATAATCATCTCTAATGAATGTTTACGGTCTGGATTTTCATCAAAACCCAAGGCATCTGAAGGTCTCACAATATAGCATCCATAAAATGGAGCTATTTTCAAACCAGTCAATGGTTTAACGATTTTTTCTTTGAACTTTTCTATCCCAATGTCTTCTATTATGATCCAAAGTAGATGGCGAGGTTCAGCCTGTCCTTTATACTCGAGATTTTCATCTGATAAACTTGTGTTTACTGCCTCTCTGTATTCAAGATCCGTCATTCGAGATTTTGCTTGAGACATAACTCCTTGACATGTACTACATATCGTCATTATAGGTAACCCTGAATTTTCTCCCATTGCGAAAGTACGGGCGTTTAATGTGTCACCTAATTTTTCATTTTTTTCTTGAAGCACACCTGAACCTGTGCATGATGCCCCTTCCATTGTTTTGGTATCTAATTCGATCCCCAATCGGTTACACACCTCTATAGTCGCGCCATACAACTCAGGAGCAGCTCCTTTGGAAACACATCCCGGATAAAATGCATACTTCATTAAAGCACCTTAGTTTTTTCAAATAATTTAGTGATATTTTTGGAGCCAGGTATTTTCTCATAGAATATAGGTGGCATTTTCCCTCTCATCATAGCTTTTAAACCGATTGGAGCTAATTTGAGCATCTCCGGAATATTAAACATACCAAAAGTCTTAACTGGCAACCAAAATTCATTCAAGACTCCATTATTCTTGATAATATCTGAAAATACTTCAGCATGCCGGGCACCGGTTGTGTTTTTGTAACCTGCTTCCATTGCAAAATCTCTAAGCTTCATTATTCTGCCCATTGGGTCTACGCCTTTAGGGCAAACTTCAACACATTGCATACACCTAGTGCAATCCCACATTCCACTAGGTTCGTTTAAATCTTTAAGCCTTTGGTTATTCGCATCATCTCTTGGGTCAGCTAAAAATCTATAAGCCTTAGCTAACGCTGCGGGACCAAGAAAACTTTCATCAACTGCAAGAACTGTGCAATCTGAAACACATGCACCGCACTGAATACAGCCCATTACCCCTATTAGCTCCATCATTGATTCATTAGATGCAATATATTCTGCTTCTGGAGGTGGAGCATCTGTTTTGACCCATGGTTCGATAGCTTTGATTTTCTGCCAGTGTGTATCGAACTCAACAATCAAATCCTTAATCAGTTTCATGTTTCCAATTGGCTCAACATTAACTGATTTATTCTCATCTGAAACCAAGTCAGAAATCTTAGTATTACATGCTAGAACCGCTTGTCCATTAACTCTCATGGCGCAGGAACCACATATTGCACTCCGGCAAGAACATCTCAAGCCAAGTGTGCCATCAACTTCTTCTCTAATTTTGATTAATCCATCTAACACAGTAGATGTTTCATCAACTTCAATATTGAACTCCTGACGATAAGGTTTCTTTTCGTCCGATTCAGGATCAAATCTAGCTATATTTAAATCAACATCCATATTTTGTAAATTACCTAATATTTTCTTTCCTGTGGCTGCCACTTTGTAATATTGACCGGTACGTATTCAACCTCAGACTTGCCACCAACTTGAGTTACCACTATATGTTTAAGCCAATTTTTATCATCCCTGTCAGGCATATCCGTTCTAGTATGAGCTCCCCTACTCTCCTTACGCTCCAATGCTCCTATAATAGTGGTCTCAGCACAGTCAAGCATGAATCCTAATTCCAAAGTAAAAATGAGGTTTGTATTGAAGATCTTATTTTTATCTTGAACAATTACACTGGAATACCTCTGTTTCAGGCCAGCTAAATCCGATTTAGCTTTCTCCATACCTGTTTGATCCCTATACACTGCTAAGTGGTTGTTCATTGTCTGACCTAAATCAAGTCTAATTTGACCAAACATTTCTCCAGTGTCTCTATCTAGTAGATTTTGGATTTCATCTAAAGAAACATTCGCATGATTATCATTAATCGAAGCAGAAGCCTGAGTTTTTACCCATTCTGAAGCGTGTTCTCCAGATCGTCTGCCAAAAACCAAGGTATCTAATAGTGAATTGGCTCCTAAGCGATTGCCGCCATGGACACTAACACAAGCTGTCTCGCCGGCTGCATACAAACCCGCTACTGATGTACGACCGTCAATATCTGTTTTAATACCACCCATTATGTAATGCATGCCAGGGCGTATGGGCACTGGATCAGTGACCATGTCTTTTCCGGCAAAATCAATCCCTAATTGTCTGATTTGTAAAAGTCTTTCGTTAATTAATTTTTCACCCAAGTGTCTTGCATCGAGAAGAACGCATCCGTCTATTCCACGGCCTTCATTTATTTCAGTTTGTTCTGAGCGGGATACAACGTCTCGAGATGCGAGCTCCATCATATTCGGAGCATATCTTTCCATGAACCTCTCACCTTCTGAGTTGAGAAGATAAGCTCCTTCACCGCGAGCTGCCTCAGACATTAACGCCCCGTTATTTTTTAGAGTGGTTGGATGGTATTGAACCATCTCCATGTCCATAATGCCTGCACCGGCTCGATATGCCAGTGCAATACCATCGCCTGTACATATCAAAGCGTTTGTGGAGGGCTCAAACACCCTTCCAACTCCCCCTGAAGCTATTATGACTGCTTTACTCCGCATCACATGTAATTCACCTGTTCGCATATCCATGGCAACTAGCCCAACGCACCTTTCCTCCTCCATGATAAGAGTAGTCACAAACCACTCTTCGAAGACTTGAACACCAGAGCTTAGAACCTGTTCATGCAAAACATGTAGTAGAGCTTGCCCCGTGAAGTCGGCAACAAAAAAAGTTCTTGCCTCACGTTGGCCACCAAAAGCTCTAACACCTAATCTTCCTTCGTCATCTCTGTTAAATGCAGCTCCCATATGCTCCATATTGATAACTTCGCTACCCGCTTCCTTGGCCATTACTTCAACAGCATCTTGATCAGCAAGATAGTCGGAACCCTTTATGGTATCGAAGGCGTGATCTTCCCAATTGTCGCCGCGGTCTGTCAGCGCAGCATTTATACCACCCTGTGCAGCATTGGAATGAGACCTAACTGGATATACTTTGGTGATAACAGCAACTTTACTTCCGTTTTGAGACGCGGCCAGCGCAGCTCTCATACCAGCAAGTCCTGCTCCCATGACTATTACATCAAAATCGAACATATAAAAACTATATCAGATAGAGTAACAATTTGTGTACTATTTCACATTGTGTAAATATGGTAACTAAAGCAGTAAATTACTGCATGGATAAATTTAAATAAAAATTAATTTATTATTTTTTAAGGGGTAATAGTAATGGCAAATCCGAATAATAATAACTGGATGTCTATGTTGGTCGGACAAGATATTGAACCTCCACTTCCACAGACTGTTGAAGAAATACCTTTTGTCAGGCAAGCAATGGATTTTTCATCTTTAAACGTTGACATGCCAGACATAGGAAAATCCGAAACCGTTGAGATTAGAAACAAAGACGGTTGGAAACTGGTCTCAGAGGTTTACATCCCTAAAGGCGAAGGTCCCTTCCCTGTTATATTGTACATGCACGGTGGCGGTTGGTGTGTGGGATCGTCTGAAGGAGTCAGACGAAAAACAATGAGGCTGGCGGAGAACGGGTTTGTGGTTTTTAATCTAGAGTATTCATTGGCTCCAGAACGACCGTTTCCTAACGCTCCGGAAGATGTAGTTTATGCAGCTAGATGGATCACTAAAAATGCCCAAAATTTCAAGGGCGATGCTTCAAAAATGATTATTAGTGGAGACTCAGCTGGTGCCAACCTGTCTGCAGTAGCCATTCATATACTGCATGGAGACAATCAAGCTGTGGACGGCGGTGATTTATCCGATGTCAAAGTCAACTTTTCTGGAGCATTACTGTATTACGGAGTGTTTGACTTCCCTCTAATGATTAAGGAGCCTTTGTCAAATAGCGGATATGTTGAAGTTTGGTTCACCAGAGGTTATTTGGGACCAAATTATCTTTCCAAGATACAAAACCCTTTGGTAAGTCCAGTATTCTCACCACATATAGATAAGTTTCCGCCCTGCTACCTAGTCTGCGGAGACCAAGATTCCCTTCTAAGTAATACACTATCTATGACAAAAACATTAACGTCACACAATGTTCATACCACCGTATCAATACCGGGCGGATTTGATCACACATTTGACTATGTTGAACATAAAATAGAAGGCGTAACACCTGAAATTGAACGGTTAATCACTTGGCTGAAATCAGTTACTTCTTAAACCGCTAATTCTTATCCTCAACCCAAACGTTAAGATAATGTGCTAGTAAGGCCTGGATGTTGGTGTCTTCCTGAACGCACTTTATCTTAACCGATTTCCATAAATCAGTTGGAATGCGCACTGTTAGTGCCTTAGAGACCTTTATCGACTCCAATTCTGTTTCATTTACTTCACGGCGTGTCTGCGTCATAACGTTAAGTAGTTTACACGTATTGACATATAGCATGCAATGCTTTTATACTACTTGACGTCAATACTTCAATACGTTTTAATGCATTGCAGTATCGGCTGAATTAAGCCAAGACGTTGAGAAGTAAAAACTTATTGAAGAGACAAGGGGTTAAAAATGGATGAAAAGATTAAGTTACTAGATTTATTACGTAATGAGATTGATAAGCTGAAAATATCTGACTCTTCATTGGATGCAGAAGTGCTTGAATTGATGTTCAACGCCACTTCTAAAGATATCTATAAGGATGTTCTTTGGGGTAGCAAAATCGCAGATGACGATGACCATGAGGATATGAATGCAGTAATAGAATCCTTAGATGAACTACCTCCTGAAGCAGAGGCTTTTATGGCTGCTGGACTCAGGGCGTATAGAAATATGGAGATCGTACGGGCTGCAAGTTAATACTTACACTCCTTGGCTGAGTTCAACAGGCGCCAAGTCACAACTGAACTTGGCTTAGGTTACAGACGTTCTCCACTAAGCATGTTAGAATCCTTCCCTAAATAGATTTTTGGCTTGAAAACACATCTATAAAAATTAGATTTAAATTCATCTATTTATTGGAGGATATAAGATGGCATCAACAGAAATGTCCGGCAAGATACAAACTGTACTTGGATTAATT
>Ga0310344_10000341_pt1 | contig 37143 bp, 35 predicted proteins | sample HC15DNA20200_MG_FD_203801 | JGI IMG/M metagenome (GOLD analysis project Ga0310344, IMG submission 203801) | Marine microbial communities from station ALOHA, North Pacific Subtropical Gyre - HC15-DNA-20-200_MG | ecosystem: Environmental > Aquatic > Marine > Oceanic | place: Pacific Ocean: North...
GGTCTCGGCGGCGGTGGTGCCGACCAGCTCGATGCCGACGAAGGCGAACACCGCGATCTGGAAACCGGCGAAGAAGCCGCCGATACCCATCGGGAACCAGCCGCCGTCGTTCCACAGGTTGGCCACCGAAGCGACACTGCCGTTGGGCGACTGGAAGCCCCAGGCCACCAAGCCCACGCCGGTGACGATCAGCGCGACGATGGCGACGATCTTGATCAGCGCGAACCAGAATTCCATCTCGCCGAACAACTTCACCGTGGCCAGGTTGAGCGTGAGCAGCAACAGCACGCACAGCACCGCGGGTATCCAGGGGGCCAGGCCGGGGAACCAGAACTGCGCGTACGCGGCGATGGCGATGACGTCGGCGATGGCGGTGATGATCCAGCAGAACCAGTAGGTCCAGCCGCAGAAGAAGCCGGCCCAGGGCCCGAGCAGGTCGGTGGAGAAGTCGATGAAGGACTTGTACTCCAGGTTCGACAACAGCAGCTCGCCCATCGCGCGCATCACGAAGAACAGCATCGCGCCGATGATGAGATAGACGAAGAGGATCGACGGGCCGGCCAGGCTGATGGTCTTGCCCGAGCCCATGAACAACCCGGTACCGATGGCGCCGCCGATGGCAATGAGCTGCAGGTGACGGTTGGCGAGACTGCGCTGGAGATGGTCGGCCATGTGGGCTACCGGAACGGGACTGGCGAACGTTACGGGATGCGAACGCCACGCACCAGCCCGGCGTCCGCCCGCTGTCCGCGTTGTCCGCCCGGCGGACACGACCTCTTGCCTATTCCGGCGCCCGCTCGCGCCCGATAGCCTGTCTCCCATACGCCAGCCAACGAGGGAGGGGGAGATGGGCAAGCATTGGGTGATCGGACTGATGGTGCTGCTGTGTGGCCCCGTGCAGGCAGCCGAGTCGTGCCCGGATACCGCCGCGCAGTACGGCAAGGCGCGCGCCGTGGTGGCCGACCTGGAGCGCATCTCCACGCCCAACGGCGTGCAGGAATCCTGGGCGCAGCCGGCCGGCGGAATCGCGCAGTGGGTTACCGCGCGCGGGCAGGACCGCGACAACCCGGTGGTGTTGTTCGTGCATGGCGGCCCGGCCTCTCCGCTGACCCCGACGCTGTGGCAGTTCCAGCGCCCGCTGGAGGAATACTTCACGATGGTCACCTACGACCAGCGCGGCTCGGGCAAGACCTTCGCCGACAACCCGCCGCAGGCCATCGCCGACACGCTGCAGATCGATCGCTACGTGGACGATGCCATCGCCATCGCCGAGGCGGTGCGCCAGCGCTACCACAAGCCCAAGGTGATCCTGATGGGCCACAGCTGGGGCACCATCGTCTCGATGCGCGCCGCGCTCAAGCGCCCGGACCTGTTCTACGCCTACGTGGGCGTGGGCCAGGTGATCAACGTGCGCGAGAACGAGCGCATCAGCTACGACTACGCGGTGGCACAGGCCAAGGCGCACCACAACGCCGAGGCCGAAAAGGAACTGGCTTCCATCGCCCCGTATCCGGGCAACACGCCGATCACCCGCGAGCGCATCGTCAGTGCCCGCAAGTGGGCGCAGTACTACGGCGGCATGACGGCCTACCGCGATACCTCCGACTACTTCTTCAACGGTCCGCAGCTCTCGCCCGAGTACGACGATGCCGCGCGCTGCGCGATCGATGCCGGCAACGTCTTCACCCTGGGCCGCGTGTTGCCGGAGTTCCTCGGCGTCGATTTCACCGGCGTGCGCGAGTTCCCGATCCCGGTGCTGATGTTCATGGGCCGCCATGACTACACCACGCCCTCCGAACCGACCGCGCAGTGGCTGGCCAGGGTGCGCGCGCCGATGAAGCAGGGCGTGTGGTTCGAGCACTCCGCGCACATGATGCCGTGGGAGGAGCCGGGCAAGCTGCTGGTGAGCCTGCTGACCTACGTGCGTCCGCTGGCCGAACCGCCGGCGGCGAAGTGACCCGGCGGCCGGCAAGTCCTTGCCGGCGCTGAACGGGCGGGGGCAGGGCATGCGCCGCCGCGCATGCAACGCGGCAAGATGGCGGCAGTCCCTTCGAGGTGGCGGCAATGAAGCGAGTACTCACCCTGGCGGTGCTGGCCGCCACCTTCGCCGGCGGGCTGGCCGGCTGCGCCAGCGGCCGCATCAGCGACGACGAGCGCCTGGCCCTTTACCGCGCCCATGCCGGCGCCCCGGTGCGGGATTTCCAGTATTTCAACAGCCTCAATGGCTGGACCAACCTCGGCGACAGCGCCCTGGCGGTATGGACCAAGCCGGGGACGGCTTACCTGCTGGAATTCGCCGGGCCGTGCAACGACCTGGACTACGCGCCGGCGATCTCGATCACCAACATGATGGGCCGGGTGTCGGCGAAGTTCGATGACGTGATCGTGCTGGGCGGCACGCGCTCGATTCGCCTGCCTTGTCGGATCCAGACGATCCGGCCGTTGGACGTCAAGGCGTTGAAGGTGTCCGAACAGCAGCTGCGCGAGGCCAAGGTGGAAGAGCGGGCGCAGCAGCAGGGCAAGTAGAGGCGACCCGGCCGCTCAGCCGGCGCCTTCCTCCTCCTGCAGGCTCACGAACGCCACGAACGGCACGCCCTCGTTTGCCCACGCCACGGCCGCTTCGTCGAGGATGTCCAGCAGGAAGTGGAAATCCTCGGCGGCACCGGCGCGCAGCGCATCCACCGCTTCCAGCAGCACGGCATAGCCCTGCGCCGGCAGCCATGAGAGGTCGCGCAGGTTGTCCGACAGCGCGTCCCAGTTCATGCCGCTGCCATGCGGGAAATCCAGCTGCGTGGCCAGGCGCGCCAGCAGCGTGCGCTTGCTCGCGCAGCCGGCCAGGTCCACGCGCAGCACGCGCAGGCCGGCATCGCGTGCCAACGCGGCCATGGTGTCCAGCGCTTCCGGGGCAATGCGGTAGACGCCGGATTGTCCCGGGTCGCCCAGGTCCAGGTCGAAGTGCGCGGCCATCAGGGGCTCCGCGCCGGGACGCTGAAACTGCGGAACGTCTCGTAGTGGTCGTCGCTGTAGTACCAGATCTCCACCGGGTCGCCGCCGGTGACGATGCGCCGCGTGCCGCGGTGCGAGAGACCGGGTGTATCGACGGTGTATTCGCGGTAATAGCCGCGCGGGCGCTGCGGCAGCCGGCCCTCGCGGTTGCCGAACACGCTGCCGTCCTGGTTGTACGGATACGGCCCGTCGCGCTGGACCAGGGCGATGGTCTGGCGCGCTTCCTCCGGCAGGAACGGCGGCAGACCCTCGATGGCACGTGGCGCCTGCCGCGGCGGCGCCGGCGCCGGGGCGGTCTGGCCGGTGATCGACGGGGCGAACTGCGGGTGCGGCTGCTGCGCCTGGCGCAGCCACCACAGCCCACCGATCAGCACGAGCAGGGCCAGGACCAGCAGGGCGGGTTTGCGCATCATCTCCAACGGCTTCCTGCACTCGGGGCACACAGAGTATGCGCATGCGCGCGCCGGGTGGACACCGGCGCGACACGCGATTCACGCCGGGGTAACCGGGGACTGCGGCATGGTGGCGTCCCTTGCGGCGGCGGTCGCCGGGCCGGTGGGACGATCCCTCCCAATGCCCGCACTTGGTAAGCGCGCGCCGCATCCTTAACATTGTCAACGCAACGCCCGCGATGCCGCGGACGAAACGAGTCAAGGAGATCCACACATGGCCTATACCCTCCCCAAGCTGTCCTACGCCTACGACGCGCTCGAGCCGAACATCGACGCGCAGACGATGGAAATCCATCACACCAAGCACCACCAGACGTACATCAACAACGTCAACGCCGCGCTGGAAGGCACCGAGTACGCCGACCTGCCGGTCGAGGAACTGGTCTCGCGCCTGAAGTCGCTGCCGGAAAACCTGCAGGGCCCGGTGCGCAACAACGGCGGTGGCCACGCCAACCACTCCCTGTTCTGGACGGTGATGTCGCCCAACGGCGGCGGTGAGCCGGTGGGCGAAGTGGCCAAGGCCATCGAGCGCGACGTCGGCGGTTTCGAGAAGTTCAAGGAAGCCTTCACCAAGGCGGCGATCAGCCGCTTCGGCTCTGGCTGGGCCTGGCTGAGCGTCACCCCGGACAAGAAGGTCGTGGTCGAAAGCACCGCCAACCAGGACAGCCCGCTGATGGAAGGCAACACGCCGATCCTGGGCCTGGACGTGTGGGAGCACGCCTACTACCTGAAGTACCAGAACCGTCGCCCGGAATACATCGGCGCGTTCTACAACGTGGTCGACTGGAACGAAGTCGAGCGTCGTTACCAGGCTGCGATCGCCTGATCCTTGCCATCGCGCGATGACGAAGGCCGGGCTTGCCCGGCCTTTCGTCTTTCTACGGCGCCGCGGCGGGTCGCAGCAGTTGCACGGTCGCCACCAGCCCGCGCGCGCCCGACCCCTCGGCGCCGGGCAGGCGCAGGGCGGCCAGCCGCAGCACGCGGAAGCTGTCGCGCCGCAGCAGGATGTGGTCGTGGCGCGCCGTGCCGGTGTCGGCCATGTCCGGCAGGAGGCCTTCCTGTTCGCGCGATGCCGGCGGACGCGCTTCCTGGTACTGCGCCTGCAGCGCCGCCAGTTCGGCGGCATTCTCCCCGCAGGCGAAATCGCCGAGCAGCACGGTGGGCAGACCGTCGTCGGTGACCTCCATCCAGCGCAGCAGGTTGACCACCTGGCGCGCGCGGATCAGGCCGTCGTCGCTGCGCGCCTCGCCAGCGTGGAGCTGGGTGACATAGGCGTTGACCGGCAGGCCGTCGATTTCCAGCCGCACCATGCCGGCGGTGCTGGCCATCTCGAACGGATGCAGCAGTGTGACCGCGTCGGCGCTCACCGGCCTGCGGGTCAGCAGGGCGTTGCCCTGGCGGGTGGGCCGGCTTGGCGGATCGGCGCTGATGAAGCTGCAGCCGTAGTCGAGCTTCGCGGCGAGCCAGCAGGCCTGGTTCGGCATCTGCGGCGTCTGTTGCACGTCCTGCAGCGCGACCACATCGGGCTTGAGGGCGCGCAGCGCCTCCACGATGCCGTCGCGGTGTTCGAGCCAGCGTCCCTGGTCGGGGGCGAGACTGAAGGTCGCCACCGTCAACACGCCTTCGCCGGCGCCGGGCGGCAACGCCAGCGGCAAGCCGGGCGAATGCGCCTGTGCCCAGCCGCCGACCAGCAGAGTCGGCAACCAGGTCCAGCGGGCGATGCGGTGCAGGGCGGGCAAGGGGAGCATGCGGCGATGCTAACGGGTCAAGGTGCAGGCGCCGTGCACGCGCGTGCGTCGGGGCAGTCGATGGCCACCCCGCTGGCGGGCAATTCGAGCGCGGCCTGCGCCGCGGGAGCATCGGCCGCTCGCGCGAGGGTCACCTGGTAGGTGCCGGCATCGATCCGCCACTGCTGCGCGCCGACATCGAAACGGGCCAGCGTGCGCGGTTCCAGTTCCACCTCCAGGCGGCGGGTCTGGCCCGGCTGCAGTTCGACCCGTCGCCAGCCGGCCAGCCGCAGCCGGTTCGGCGCCTCGCCGGGCAGGCGCACGTACAGCTGCGGCACTGCGGTGCCGGCGCGTGCGCCGGTATTGCGAACATCGAAGCTGGCGAACACGCGTGCTCCCTGCCGGACCAGGCTCAGCTCGCCGAACGCGAAGGTGGTGTACGACAGGCCATGGCCGAACGCGAACTGCGGACGCAGGCCGCGCGCATCGAACCACTTGTAGCCGACCTGCGCGCCTTCGATGTCGTAGTCGATCTCATCGTCGGGCTTGTTCGCCGGCTTGAAGCCGAGGCCGTTGATGTGCGGGCGCGGCAGCTGCGTTTCGTCCACCGGCCAGCTCACGGGCAGGTGGCCGGATGGATTGGCCCGTCCGGAGAGCAGGTCGGCGATGGCCGGGCCACCGCCGATGCCGGGGAACCACGCCTGCAGCACCGCCGGCGCCTTCGACAGCCAAGGCAGGCGCACCGGCCCGTTGGTCTCCAGCACCACGACGGTACGCGGGTTGGCATCGGCCACCGCTTCAACCAGCGCGTCCTGTCCGTCGGGCAGGCGCATGTCCGGCACGTCCACCGATTCGGCGGCCCACTGCGTGGCGAACACCACCGCCACCTGCGCCTGCCGTGCCAGCCGCACGGCGGCGGCGCGGTCGCGGCCGTCGGCATAGTCGATGCGCGCGTTCGGGAACCGCTCGCGCAGGGCCTGCAGCGGCGAGGACGGATGGAACATCACCGGGCCCGGCCAGGTGGTCGGCGCCACGCCGGGCACCGCGTTGGTGCCCAGTGCGGTCCAGCCGACCATCGAGGAGCCACCGCCGCCGAGCACGCCCTTGTCCGCGTGCCCGCCGATCACCGCGATGCGCTGGACGTCACCGGCCAACGGCAACAAGGCGCCCTCGTTGCGCAGCAGCACGCTGCCTTCGGTGGCAACCCGGCGAGCGGCTTGGAGGCCGGCCTGCGTGTCGATCGGGCCGCGCTGCGGCGGCTGGTCGAAGGCGCCGGTGGCGATGAACGCACGCATGATGCGCCGGACCATGTCGTCCAGCCGCGCCTGCGGCACCACGCCGGCGGATACCGCCATGCGCAGCGGCGCATCGAAGTACACCGCCTTGTCGAACACTTCGCCGGCCGACTGCTGGTCCAGCCCGGCCAGCGCCGCCTTCGAGCCGCTGTGCACGCCGCCCCAGTCCGACATCACGTAGCCCGGCCAGCGCCACTGCTGCTTGAGGATGCGGTTGAGCAGTTCGTCGTGCTCGCAGCCGTAGGTGCCGTTGATGCGGTTGTAGGAACACATCACCGAGCCCGGCTCGCCAATGCCCAGCGCGATCTCGAACGCCAGCAGGTCCGATTCGCGCATCGCCTGCTCGCCGATCTTCGCGCTGTGGAAGTTGCGCGCGGTTTCCAGGTCGTTCATCGCGTAGTGCTTCATCGTCGAGACGACGTGTTCGGACTGCACGCCTCGGATCGATTCGCCGACGATGCGCCCGGCCAGCAACGGATCCTCGCCGGCGTATTCGAAGTTGCGCCCGTTGCGCGGGTCGCGTTGCAGGTTGACGCTGCCGGCCAGCAGCGCGTTGAACCCCTGCTGCCAGCTCTCGCGGCCCATCGTGCGGCCGCCCTCGAAGGCCAGTTCGCGGTTCCAGGAAGAAGCCAGCGCGAGGTTGGACGGCATCGCGGTGGAGACATCGCCGGCGCGCATGCCGCCGGGATTGGTGACGCCCAGGCCGGCGTCGGCCAGCTGCTGGGCGGGGATGCCGAGGCGTTCGATCGCCGGCACGTAGCCGGCCGAGCCCAGCGACAGCGGCGGGCGCTTGTCGCCAATGCCGAAGTAGCTGCGGATCAGCACGAACTTCTCGTCCTGCGTCATCGCCTGCACCAGCAGCGCGGCGCGGCGGTCCGGGGACAGCGCACGGTCGCGCCACGGCTGCGCGCTCGCCTGTGGTGGCAGCGGGCGCAGGGTGGTCAGCACGCCATAGTGGTCCGAGGCACGCACACCCTCGGCATCCGGCTGCTGGAACAGGCGCTCGCTACCCAGTACCTGGAAGCGGCCGCGCTGGGCGAACAGGTGGTCGATGCGCATCGGCGGCGCACTGGCCGGGTCGAGCGTGGTGTCGCTGGCGCGGTCGCGGCCCGGGTACACGGCGCGGTATCCGTCATCGAAACCGGCGTTCAACGCCGCCAGTTCCGGGGCCTCGCTGCTGGCGTTGAAGTCGCCGGCGAGCAGTACCGGCACGCCGGCCGAATCGCGGTCCACCCATTCGAGCAGGTCGGCCAGCTGCTGCTGGCGCATCGCCGCTCCCGGGGCGGTGTGTTCCCAGAACAGGTGGGTGACATAGACGTCCAGCACCTGCCCGTCGATATCCACGCGCAGGCGCGCGGCGGTGCGGTGATCGTCCAGCGGGCGCAGCCGCAGTTCACCATCGCCCAGCACGCGGTGGCGGGTGAGCAGCGCGTTGCCATAGCGCATCGGGCTGCCGACCGGGTCGGTGCTGACGAAGTGCCACTGGTAGCCGAGGGCGTCGGCCAGCCATTGCGCCTGGTTCTGCTGGCCTTCGCGCTGGATCACTTCCTGCAGCGCGATCACGTCCGGGCGCAGGCGCTTGAACGTCTCCAGGATCTGCACGCGGCGGCGTGGCCAATCTTCACGGTCGTGGTAGAGGTTGAGGGTGACCACGCTGATCGGCTGCGGGGCTGCGGCCTGCGTGGCGGATACGGGGGCATCCGCGGCCGATGCGAGGAGGGGAGAGAAAGCCAGCAGGCATCCCAGGAAATGTGAAAACGTTTTCATAGGCGGGCGTGCGATTGCATTGGAAAGGGGAGGGCGAAGCAAGAGGAATCAGCGCAGCGTCTGGTCGCTGCGCATCACCGGGTAGAGACGGTAGCGCTCGTCCCAGCTGGGGTGTCGGCGATAGAAGAAATCCAGGCGTGCGCGCGGATCGGCGGCGAAGGCCGCATCCTCGCGCACGCGGCGTTCGAACTCGGCCTTCAGCGCGGGGTCGTCGGCGAGCATCTTCTCGGCGACTTCCTCGGCCACGTAGGCCTCCATGTATTCCTTGCGCTCGAACGCATTGTTGAACTCGCCCCATTGCAGCAGCGAATCGGGCGCCTGTGGCTCGAGCATGGCCATCACCAGCCGCGCCTGCGGCTGGGCGATGGGCACGAACAGCGCGCCGGCACCGACGGCGCGCGAGTCGTCGCGCCACTGGCCTTGCACGCTCAGGCGCTGGTGGCCTTCCACCGACTGTGCGGAGAAGTCGGCCGCATCGGCGCGGAACGTCTGCACGCGGGCCGTGCCCTGGTCGCCGAGCACCGCGAACGCGATGCCCTGTACGCGCAGCTTTTCGCCCACCCACGCTGCATGCGCGGCGGGCACCACGTAGCCGCCGCGCGGCGCGTCGACCACCACGCTGGGGCGGACGTCGTCGCGCAGCGGCACGTGCCAGACCTGCGGGGTGCGTTCGTCGTAGCGCGTCATCAACGCGCCGGAGATCGGCGAAGGCGTGCGGGTGTAGGCATAGCCGCGGAAATCGACGGTGCGCGCCTTGTCGCTGGCCTTGTAGTCGAGCGCGACCGGCTGCCCGGCGAGATCGGCGCGGTCGGCGGCCTGCGCATCGGCGCGCCATTGCGTGCCATGGCGCGCGGCCTGCTGCAGCACCGAGACGATGGTGTTGCGCATGATCTCCACGCGCTGCGGGTACGGCTTCCACGAGTGCGTCTCGACCAGCATGCCGAAGCGGTTGCGCAGCTGGAAGTAGCCATTGGAGAAACGCGGCGGCGACACCGCGTCCTCGAAGCCGGAAGCCGGGTCGTCGTCCACCACGAAAGACGGGTAATAGGGCAATGGCAGCGAGCCCTGGCGCTTGAGGTCGGCCATCACCGCGTCGCGCAGCACCTTGCCGTCGCCGGCGAGCCGCGCGTCGCCGGCGTGCAGCGGCTCGACCTGCACGGAGACGTCATGCTCGAACTGCGCGCCGTCGGTGGCGTGCAGGTCCACGTAGAGCAACGGGTCCCACTGCTGCACGAGGCGCAGCATGGCCTGCATCTCCGGCGCGTCGGCCTTGACGTAATCGCGGTTGAGATTGAGGTTCTGCGCGGTCACGCGCCAGCCCATCTCGCGCGGCCCGCGCTGGTTGGGCCGGTTCCAGGCCCCAAAGCGCTCGTGGCCGTCGACGTTGAATACCGGCACGAACAACCAGACCACCTTGTCCAGCGTGCCCTTGGCCGCCTTGCCGTCGAGCAGTTCGCGCAGGGCCAGGAAGCCGGCGTCCTTGCCGTCGATCTCCCCGGCGTGGATGCCGCCCTGGATCAGCACGACCGGCAACTGCCTGGCGGCGATGGCGGCCGGGTCGAGCGCGCCTGCGGTGGAAACGACCAGCGCCTTCATCGGCCGGCCCTCGGGGGTGGTGCCGAACTGCAGGCAGCGCACCGCGCCGGGATAACGCGCGGCGAACGCATCGCACAGGGCGATGACCTCGTCATAGCGGCCGGTATCCTGAAACCCGCTGCGCTCGGACACGGTGGTCAAGGCGGTCGGCGCGGCCATCGCGGGGCAGGCGAGGGCGCACAGCAGCAAGGCGGACAGGCGCATCCACGATTTCCATGGGGGGATCAACCCGCGAGCCTACGTGACACGGCGGCGCGGGCCAAGCTGCACTGCGGCGAGAGGCCGCTGCCGGGGCCGGCGTTGCCCCGCAAGAAAAGGCCCGATCGGTTAGGCTTGGGGTTTGTCCTGCAGAACATCCCGATGACGACCTCTTCCCCGGCCGCCACCGCGACGGCGCGCATGCCGCGCCAGATTCCCTTCATCATCGGCAACGAGGCCTGCGAGCGCTTCAGCTTCTACGGGATGCGCAACATCCTGGTGCAGTTCCTGATCACCTCGCTGCTGCTGCAGGAGGTGACCGCGCCCGGCCGCGAGGCCGAGGCCAAGCACATCATGCACAGCTTCATGATCGGCGTGTATTTCTTCCCGCTGCTCGGGGGCTGGCTGGCCGACCGCTTCTTCGGCAAGTACAACACCATCCTGTGGTTCAGCCTGGTCTACTGCGCCGGCCATGCCTGCCTGGCGCTGTTCGAAGGCGACCGCAACGGTTTCTTCCTCGGCCTGGGCCTGATCGCGCTGGGAGCGGGCGGCATCAAGCCGCTGGTGGCCTCGTTCATGGGCGACCAGTTCGACCAGTCGAACAAGCAGCTGGCCAAGGTCGCCTTCGACGCCTTCTACTGGATCATCAATTTCGGCTCGCTGTTCGCCTCGCTGCTGATCCCGCTGGCGCTGAAGAACCTCGGCCCGGCATGGGCGTTCGGCATCCCGGGCTTGCTGATGTTCGTGGCCACCGTGGTGTTCTGGTCCGGCCGCCACCGTTACGTGCGCGTGCCGTTGCCGCCGAAGGACCCGCATTCTTTCGCCCATGTCGTGCGCAGCGCCCTGCTGGCCAAGGCACCGGGGCAGGGCCGCCCGGGCCTGGTGCTGGCCGCGGTTTCGGTGCTGTTGGCGCTGGCAAGTTTTGCCTTCGTCGATACGTTGGGCATCGTGATCTGCCTGTGCCTGGCGATGGTGCTGTTGCTGGCCGGCATCGGCGGCGGCACCTGGTGGCAGCTGGAGCGCGCACGCGGCGTGCATCCGGACGCGGCGGTGGATGGCGCGCGCGCGGTGCTGCGCGTGCTGGTGATCTTCGCCCTGGTCACCCCGTTCTTCTCGCTATTCGACCAGAAGGCCTCGACCTGGGTGCTGCAGGGGCGCGAGATGGTGATGCCCTCCTGGTTCACCGCCTCGCAGATGCAGGCGCTCAATCCGGCGCTGGTGATGATCCTGATCCCGTTCAACAACCTCGTGCTGTATCCGTTGCTGCGCAAGGGCGGCTACGAGCCCACCGCACTGCGCCGCATGACTGCCGGCATCGCCTTCAGCGGCCTGGCGTGGGTGGTGGTCGGCGCGATCCAGGTGGTGATGGACGGCGGCGACGCGATGCACATCGCCTGGCAGATCCTGCCCTATGCCCTGCTGACCTTCGGCGAGGTGCTGGTCTCGGCCACGGGCCTGGAGTTCGCCTACAGCCAGGCGCCGGCCTCGATGAAGGGTGTGGTGATGAGCTTCTGGAACCTCACCACCACCGTGGGCAACCTGTGGGTGCTGCTGTCCAACGTGGCGGTGCGCAATGACACGGTGACCGGCCACATCGCCGGCACGGGCCTGAGCGAGACCGCCTTCCTGATGTTCTTCTTCGCCGGCTTCGCGTTCCTGGCCGCGCTGGCCTTCGGCCTGTATGCGCGCCGCTACCGCGTGGTCGACCACTACCGCCTTGCCTGATCCCCGAGCCCGTCGATGATCACCCTGATCCTGATCGCCCTCACTGCCATCGTCTCGTGGATGGCGTTCTCCAACCGCAAGCTGGCCGACCGCCTGGTGTTGTGGCCGCCGGCCATCGACCGTCGCCGCCAATATGATCGCCTGGTCACCTACGGCTTCGTGCATGCGGACTGGATGCACCTGGTCTTCAACATGGTCACGCTGTATTTCTTCGGCCGCGCCATCGAGAACGTGATGGTGCAGATCACCGGCACGTGGTTGACCTATCCGTTGTTCTACCTCGCCGCGCTGGCGGTCTCGATCCTGCCGAGCTACCTGAAGAACCAGAAGAACCCCAACTACATCAGCCTGGGGGCATCCGGGGCGGTGTCGGCGGTGCTGTTCGCCTACATCCTGATCGACCCGTGGACGCGGCTGTACCTGTTCTTCATCCCGATCCCGATCCCGGCCATCTTCTATGCCGTGTTCTACGTCGGCTACAGCATCTGGATGGACCGCCGCGGCGGCGACCGGATCAACCACAGCGCGCACCTGGCCGGCGCCGCCTTCGGCGTGTTGTTTCTGGTGGCCATGGCCCCGGGTGTGGTGCCGGCCTTCCTCGCGCAGCTTTCGCGCGGCGCGGGCAACTGAAAGAACGGGGAACCGCCCGCCACGACGGGCGGACGGCCCCCCCTTGAGCGAACTCAGGCCGCGGTGCGGTTGAACACCGTGCCGGCCTTGCCCTCGCCGGCGGCATAGGCGCCCAGCAGGCGCTCGTAGACCTCATGGGTCAGCTGGTCGAACTCGCTGCCGCCGGTGTGGCCGCTGACCACCAGTTGGAAAAGACCCTCGAGCAGGGAGCTGTCCGGATCGCGCTGCGACGGGGTGGTGTCGATGCTCATGCCTGCGTCTCCTTCGATGTTTGTGACGGAAGCCGCAAATCCCGTGCCAACCCTTTTCGGGGCTTCCGCAGGTCTTAGCGGCCGCCGCGGCGGTGACTTGAGGGCCGAATGTGACGCGGTGCGTCGGCTTCGCGCGTCCGGCTTCACGCCGGGGTCGCGCGGCGCTGCCCACAATCGCCGCCGATGACAGGGGGTGCATGGGCATGAACGAAGCGACCGGAGTGGTCCGCCATGACGAGGCGGCGCAGCGGTTCGTGGTCGATCTCGACGGCCACCAGGGTGAACTGGACTACGAATTGGACGGTGGCGTGATGCGGCTGGTGCACACCGGCGTGCCCGAACAGATCGGCGGGCGCGGCGTGGCCGGCAATCTGGTCCGGAATGCGCTGGATTTCGCGCGTGCGCGGGGCTACAAGGTGCGCCCGGATTGTGCGTATGCAGCGCAGTGGATGCAGCGGCATCCGGAACAGCAGGATCTGCTCGGCTGAGCCGGGCGGCACACATAGGGACCGAGGAGTCGAGGATGAAGCAGTGGCGTGCGCGGGGCGGGGCAGGGGCATGGATCGGCATGGCGGTGTTGGCGGCGGCCCTGGTGGCCTGCCAGCGCGAGGCGGCCGAACCGGCGCAGGCGGACAAGGCCGCCCCGGCGATCGACAACACCCCCGCGGCGAGCGCGCCGGCGGCCACCGACACCGCCGGCCCGCTGAAGGACGTGATCGAGCACGATCCGCGTTACATCGTGGGCATCAGTTATCCGCCGGGCCTGGAGCGCTACCCGGGCCTGGCCAGTGCAGTGCGCCAGTACGGCGATGCGGCGCGTGCTGAACTCATGCAGGCGGTGGAAGGGCTGGGCAACGACAAGCCGACCGCCCCTTATGAACTCTCGCTGGCGTTCCAGCAGGTGCTCGACACCCCGGCGTTGGTCGCCATCGCCGCCGATGGCAGCCGCTACACCGGCGGCGCGCACGGCGAACCCCTCGTGGCGCGTTTCGTGTGGCTGCCGGGCCGCAATGAAATGCTGACCGCCCAAAAGCTGATCCCGACTGCGGCCGGCTGGGGCACGGTGGGCCAGTACGTGGCCACGCAGCTGCATGATGCGGCCGCGCAGCGTACCGTCGCCGACAAGCTGGAGCCGTCCGATGCGCAGGCGCTGCTGAAGAACGCCGACAAGTCCATTGCCGAGGGCACCGCCCCGGAGGCGGACAATTTCGCGCAGTTCGTGCCAGTGCTCGATGGTGCTGGCAAGATCGCCGCGCTGCGCTTCGTGTTCCCGCCGTACCAGGTGGGGCCCTACTCGGATGGCACGCAGACCGCCGACGTCCCCGCCGCGGTGCTGCGTCCCCTGGTCGCCCCCGAATACACCGAGCTGTTCGCCCCCTAGCCGGAAGCCCGCCATGCCAGAGCGCCTGCGCAACCGAGTCCAGAGCCTGCTCGCCGAGGCCGGGGTGGAGGTTGGCGGGCAGCGGCCGCAGGACATCCAGGTCCATGACCCGCATTGGTATGCGCGCGTGCTGGCGCAGGGCTCGCTTGGCCTGGGCGAGAGCTACATGGACGGGTGGTGGGACGCCAACGCGCTGGACGTGTTCCTGCTGCACCTGATGCGCGCCCGCCTGGACGAGCGCGTGCATGGCTGGGGTGAGATCGGCGACGCGCTGCGCGCACGGCTGTTCAACCTGCAGGCCGGCGGCGGCAGTTACGAGGTCGGACGCCGCCACTACGACCTGGGCAACGACCTCTACCAGGCGATGCTCGGCCAGCGGCTGGTCTACAGCTGCGGCTACTGGGCGCAAGCGCAGGACCTGGACGCCGCCCAGGAGGCCAAGCTCGACCTGATCTGCCGCAAGCTCGGCCTGCGCGCCGGCCAGCGCGTGCTGGACATCGGCTGCGGCTGGGGCGAGGCGTTGAAGTTCGCCGCCGAGCGCTATGGCGTCAGCGGCGTGGGCATCACCATTTCGGCCGAGCAGGCGCATTTCGCGCGCGAGCTGTGTGCCGGGTTGCCGATCGAGATCCGCCTGCAGGATTACCGCGAAGTGGACGAACGTTTCGACGCGGTGTTCTCGGTGGGCATGTTCGAGCACGTGGGCGACAAGAACTACGCCGCCTACTTCGAGATGGCCCGCCGCTGCCTGCGGCCTGAGGGCCTGTTCCTGCTGCACACCATCGGCGCCAACATCAGCCGGCACCGCACCGACCCGTGGATCGCGCGCTACATCTTCCCCAACTCCATGCTGCCCTCGGCGCGGCAGATCGCCGAGGCCAGTGAAGGGCTGTTCGTGATGGAGGACTGGCACAACTTCGGCGCCGACTACGACCGCACCCTGCAAGCCTGGCGCGACAACGTCGAGGCTGCCTGGCCCCGGCTCGACGCGCAGCGCTACGACGAGCGCTTCCGCCGCATGTGGCGTTTCTACCTCTCCGGGTCCATGGCGAGCTTCCGCTGCCGGCATGCGCAGCTATGGCAGCTGGTGCTCTCGCCGGAGGGCGTGCCGGGTGGCTACCGGGCGCCGCGGTAGCGGAGGCGCCCCCGCGAACTTGTCGTGGACCTGCGAGCGTGCCGTTGACCGGCGAGCGTGCCGTTGCCGCGCGAGCTTGCCGTTGAACTGCGAACTTGTAGGAGCGGCTTCAGCCGCGACCGGAAATCATCCGTTCCCGTAGCTTCGCCCGTGCCCCTGAAACCCTTGGCCGGGCTTTGCCCGTGGTCGCGGCTGAAGCCGCTCCTACAAGGGCAGGTCGAGTGTGCCGGCCTCTCGCGCGCCACATCGTTCCAGCCTCGGAACGACTTTGTTCACAAGAATATAGTTCAGAAGTGTAATATACGGGTCTGGCCTAAACCCCAAGCACCCATGAGCAGCTTCGAACCCGTCGAACGGCGCCTGGCCGTCACCTGCGAGCGCTACCCCGCGTTCCCGCGCGAGCCGGCGGTGCTGGTGCGCCTGATCAAGCACCTCTACAAGCGCATCCACGCCAACGCCAACGGTTTGCTCAAGCCCTACGGGATCACCCATCCCGAGTACGACGTGCTGATGATGATGTACGGCACGCCGGACCAGTCGCTGACCCCCACCGAGGTGGCCGAGGCCGCCGGCGAGAAATCGGCCAACGTCACCCGCCTCACCGACCAGCTTTGCGAGAAGGGGCTGATCAGCCGCGCCAGCCACGAGGAAGACCGCCGCAAGGTGACCCTCACGCTGGAGCCGGCGGGCGTGGCCCTGATCGAACGCATGTTGCCCGGCATCTGCGTGCTGCTCGACAACGAGGTCGGCGGATTGGGCGAGAGCGAACAGCTGCGGCTGGAAAAGCTGCTCAAGAAGATGCTCGAGAGCATGGAAAGGCTGTAACACCCCCCTCCCAGGCAAGACGCGATGTCCACCGTTTCCCTTCCATCGGCCGCTTCACGGCGCGAGGCGCTTTGGCAATTCCTCCGCGAGGAGGGCGATGCCTGGCTGTTCATCGCGCGCACGGTGCTGTCGTACTTCATCGCGCTGTGGCTGGCGATGCGCCTGCAGCTGCCGTCGCCCAACACCGCGGCGATGACCACCATCATCGTCATGCACCGCCAGTCCGGCATGGTGTTGGCCAAGAGCTTCTACCGCGTGTTCGGCACGCTGGCCGGCGCGGCCGCCGCGCTGGTCATCGTCGGTGCGTTCCCGCAGCAGCGCGTGCTGTTCCTGGGCGCGATGGCGCTGTGGATCGGCCTGTGCGCCGGCGGCGCCACGCTGTACCGCAACTTCAAGTCCTACGCGTTCGTGCTGGCGGGATACACCGCGGCGATCATCGCGCTGCCGGTGATCGACGCACCCGGCGGGGTATTCGAATCGGCGATGTACCGAATCACCGAGCTGATGCTCGGCCTGCTGGTGAGCGCGGTGGTCAACGACGTGGTGTTCCCGGTGCGCGTGCGCGAGACGCTGCGCCAGACCGCGCGCCAGCAATACCGCCATTTCATCGGCTTCATGCGCGGCAGTACCGGCGGGGCGATCCCGCGCGCGGACATGGAGAAGGCGCACCTGCGCTTCGTGCGCGACGCGGTGACGCTGGAGGACCTGCGCAGCTCGGTCATCTTCGAAGACCCGCAGGCGCGCTCGCGCAGCGCGCACATGGAGCTGTCGAACCAACGCTTCATGGCGGTATCCACCAGTTTCCAGTCGCTGCACCACCTGCTCAACCGACTGCAGCGCAACGGCGGCCAGGCGGCGGCCGCGGCGATCATCGCGCTGTACCGTCCGCTCGGCGAAGCGCTGGGCGATGCGGTGCCTTCGCGCGCGCTGCTGCGCCGGCTGCGCGCCGCGCGCCACGAGATGCCGGCGCAGGCGGCCGCGGCGGCTGCCGCGATGGCGCCTTCGAGTGCGGAGGATTTCGACGTGGGCGCCGGGCTGGTGCAGCGCTTCGCCCGCGAGCTGGAGCTGTATGTGATTTCGCAGCTGGAGCTGGCCGGCGAGCGCATTCCCGGCAACGTGGTCGAACGCGCGCGCTTCGTGCGCGGCAACGATTTCGCCGGCGCCGCGCTGGCCACCGTGCGCACCGTGGCGACGATGGCGCTGCTGGCGTTGTTCTGGATCTGCACGGCCTGGCCGACGGGCGCCAACGCGATGCTGCTGGCGACGATCTTCTCGGGCCTGTTCGCGACCTCGCCGGGCCCGGTGCGGGTCACGATCAAGGTCGCCTTCGGCTACCTCGGCGGTATGGTCGCCGGGTTCCTGTGCGTGTTCTTCGTACTCACGCGCATCGACGGCTTCCCGTTGCTGGTGGCCAGCCTGCTGCCGTTCTTCATGGTCGGCGCCTACCTGTTCACGCGCCCGGCACTGTCGCTGTTCGGATTGGGTGCCTGCATGGGCCTGGCCTACATCCTGACCATCACCAACCCGATGGTGTTCAACCCGGTGCACTTCATAAACGACGGCATCGCTCAGCTCCTCGGCCTGGGCGCGGTGGTGCTGATGTTCGGCCTGGTGCCGCCGGCGATCGGCAGCGCGTGGCTGCGCCGTCGCCAGCTTGCCGCGTTGCGCGGGCAGGTGGCGCTGGCGGCCAGCGCGCCGCTGCCGGGCCTGCGCTACCGCTTCGAGAGCGTCAACCGCGACCTGTTCCAGCAGATCGTCAGCCAGACCGTGGCCGGCAGCGACGAATCGCGCCAACTGCTGTCGTGGGCGCTGGCGGTACACGAGACCGGGCGGGCGATCATCGAGCTGCGCCACGATCACCGCGAGCAGCCCCTGCCGCCCGAGCTGGAAGCCGCCGCCGACCACGCCGTCAGCGCGCTGGGCCGCTTCTTCCAGCAGCCCTCGGCGGCGGCGTACGAATCCGCGCTTGGTGCCGTGGACGCCGCGCTGGACTGCGCGCGCGCCTCGCCCGGCGAAAGCGTGGCTCTGCCGTTCGTGCGCGAACACCTGCACCTGATCCGCCTGGCCCTGGTCGACGATGAGTCGGTCATGGCCCGCTACATGCCCGCCCGCGCGGCGGCTACGGAGACCGTTCCCCATGCCTCGTGAGATCGCCCTCGGCGGCACCCTCGTGCCGACCCTGCTGCTGTTGTTCATCGCCATGCTGGCGGTGTTCTGGGGCCTGGACTGGGTCGCCGGTCGCTACCACCTCTACCGGCATGTCTGGCATCCGTCGTTGTTCCGCATTGCCGTCTTCCTCGTCCTGTTCAGCAGCGTCGCGCTGCTCCTGCTGTGAGCCTTGCCATGAATCCCCGCCTGTTGTCATTGATGCGTTTCTGCCTGACCACCCTGGTCGTCCTGGTCGCCGTGCTGGTGGCCATGGCGCTGTGGAAGCACTACATGTATTCGCCGTGGACCCGCGATGGCCGCGTGCGCGCCGAAGTGGTGCGCGTGGCGCCGGACGTGGCCGGCCTGGTCACCGAGGTCGCGGTGAAGGACAACCAGCAGGTGCGCAAGGGCGAGCTGCTGTTCGTCATCGACCAGGCGCGTTACCGCTTCGAACTGGACAAGGCGCAAGCCAACCTGGCCGCGGCGCAGGCCGCCGCGCGCGCGGCCGGTGCCAGCATCCAGGCCGCGGGGGCCAGTGCGGCCGAGCAGGCCGCCAACCTGGTGAAGTACCAGACCCAGTACGAGCGCCGCCAGCGCATCCAGGGCAGCCTGATTTCCGATGAATCGCGCAGCGACGCGCTCGCCGCGGCCAACGCCGCGCGTGCCGGCCTGGCGCAGGCCAACGCCAGCCAACGCCAGGCCACCGCCGCGCAACAGGAAGCTGCCGCTGCCGTCGCGCAGGCACAGGTGGCGCTCGCCGCCGCCGCATTGAACCTGGAGCGCACCGAGGTGCGCGCGCCCGTGGATGGCTACGTCACCAACCTGGACGTGCGCACCGGCGATTACGCCAACGCCGGCGCCGCGCGCGTGGCGGTGATCGACCAGCATTCGTTCTGGATCTACGGCTACTTCGAGGAAACCAAGCTGCCGGCGCTGCATGTCGGCGATCCGGTCCAGGTGCGGCTGATGAGTGGCGGCACTGAATTGCCGGGCACGATCGAGAGCGTCGCGCATGGCATCACCGACGCCGACAACCCGGCCGGTGGCGACCTGCTGGCCAATGTCGATCCCACGTTCAACTGGGTGCGGCTGGCGCAACGCATCCCGGTGCGCGTGCACATCGATGCCGATCACTTGCCGCAGGGCACGGTGCTGGCGGCGGGCATGACTGCGACGGTGGTGGTGCATCCGCGCGGATAAGCAAGATCTCAGTGCGTGAACCGCGTCACGCAAGCGCGGTCTTCACGTGGTGACTGTCAACGCCGTGCCGACGCATGGCGTTGACAGTTTTCCGCACAGGCCGGTAAGGTGCGGGCGTAGTCACTGGTTGCCCGCAAGGGCCGCGATGCTGGGGAGCCTCGTGCGGTGATGGTGAAAATGCACGCAATGGGGAAGAAGGACATGCAGACCTCAAGGATGGGGGCGCGGCGATGACCGCGACCATGATTCAGACTGTAGGGTTGACTCACGCCTACAGTGAAAACGCAGGTGTATGGGATCTCGACCTGGCTGTGCCGTCGGGCGCCATCTACGCCTTTCTCGGCCCGAACGGCGCGGGCAAGACCACCACGATCCGCCTGCTGCTCGGCCTGCTGCGTGCCACGCGTGGCCAGGTGCTCATCGATGGCGCACCGCGTTCGGAAGATCCGCGCGCGGTGCCGCATATCGGTTCGATGGTCGAAGGGCCGTCGTTGTATCCGCACCTCAGTGGTCGCGAGAACCTGCGCATCACCGCGCTGCTGCTGGGTTGCGCGCGCTCGCAGATCGACGACGCGCTGCGCACGGTAGGCCTGCTCGATGCGGCCGAGCGCCTGGTGAAACAGTATTCGCTGGGCATGCGCCAGCGTCTGGGGCTGGCGCTGGCGCTGCTCGGGCGTCCGCGGCTGCTCGTGCTCGATGAACCCAGCAACGGCCTCGATCCGCCAGGCATGGCGGACATGCGTTCGCTGATGCGCGCGTTGGTGCGCGAGCAGGGCATGACGATCTTCCTTTCCAGCCACCTGCTCGACGATGTCGAGAAGGTCGCCACGCACGTGGGCCTGCTGCACCAGGGCCGCTTGCTGGCGCAGGGTGAACTGGAGGCCTTGCGTGCGCGGCAGCTGCGCGTGGAATGCAGCGACCCGTCGCGCGCCACCGCGTTGCTGGCGCAGGCCGGGCGCGCGGTGAAGCAGGCCGACGGTGTGTTGATGGTGGATGCGCCCGCCACCGAAGCCGCTGCAATCAATCGCGAGCTGGTGCTGGCCGGCATCGACGTGCACGCGCTCGGTGCGCGGCATGACAGCCTGGAACGGTTCTTCGCGTTGGCCACCGGCGAGGGGCAGGCCGCATGAGCACGTTGATCGCCTGCGTGCTCGCCGAGCACGCCAAACTCAAACGCACGCTGGCCCGCGGGCTGGCCATCGCGGCGCCGGTGTGCGCGGTGCTGTTGAGCCTGTTCGTGCTGGCCAACCTTGATGCACTCGCCGCCTCGAAGGGCATGCCGCGCTGGCAGGCTTACCTGGATACGCTGCTGCGTATCTGGGCCAGTTTCCTGCTGCCGATCATGGCCACGTTGCAGGCGGTGCTGATCGCCCAGCTCGAACACGCCAACCGGCAGTGGAAATACCTGCTCGCACTGCCGGTGTCGCGCGGGTCGCTGTACGTGGCCAAGAGCGTGAACCTGTTCGGGCTGCTGCTGCTGGCGCACGTCGTGTTGTGGACATTGGCGCTGGCCGCCTGCGCGACCTTCGGCCTGGCGCCCGGCGCGCTGGGCGAGGCGGGCGCTTTCCTCGGCCGCCAGCTCGGCGCCACGTTCGCGGCCGCGCTGGCGTTGGCGGCGGTGCAGTTGCTGGTCTCCATCCGTCTGGAGAGTTTCGTCGGTGCCATCGGCGTAGGCCTGGTGGCCACGCTGGTCGCACTGCTCGGCGCCGGCACGATGGGCCAGGCGGCGGGCTACTTCCCCTGGTCGATGCCGATCCATGCCTTGCAGCCGATCTCCACGGCATGGCTGGCCGGCGCGGTGCTTGCCGCGGTGCTGGTCACCGCGTTGGGTGCGCAGGTCCTGCGTCGGATGCAGGTGCACTGATCTTTCCGCGCGGACGCAATGCGTCCGCGCCCGTGTTGCTTCCGCGCAGGGCCGGCTTTTCGCCGGCGGGGCTTGCTTGCGCGTGACACCGCATTGGGCACATGACGTGCCCGATAGCCAGGCGTTCGAGCCTGGTTCCATTGCTAGAAAAGGAGTTTTACATGCGCAAGCTCACTGCCAAGGAAATCGTCGAAGTCAGCGGCGGCCGCGCCGCCGGTTGCGGCCCGTCGCTGGGCGGCTTCCTGTGGTACCTGATGACCGACTGCATCCTGTGCGACGGCGGCACCCAGGTCTGCTGATGCAGCCCGGCTGACGCCACGGCCATGCCCGGGCTCTCCCGGGCATGGCTTCCCCGATCGCAAGAAAACGGAGATAGGGAATGTCGATGCCATTGACCCCCGGAGCGGGGTTGCTCGTCATGGCCTGCGCACTGCTCGCGCTGCTGGGGCTGTCCTCGGTGATGGCCAAGCGCGTGTTTCCATCGGGCAGCCGCCGTTGGGACAACCACCCGGCACTGCAGGGCATGTTGCTGTTGGCCGTCGCGCTGCTGTGGCTGCCGCTGGCTGCGGTGGCGAAGGGCGCTGGCGCTGCTTTCATTACCGCCGTGGTGGCGGGTGGCGCGGTGCTCTCGCTGTGGCCTGGCCGGCAGGCTCCTTGCGACTGCTTCGGCGCGTTGACGCCGCGCGGCCCCGCATTGCACCTCTGCCTGCTGGTACTCGCGCTGCTGTTCGATTTCGTGATCTGGCGCGAGCGCGACCTGCTCGATAGCGGACTCGTGCGCTGGCTCACCCCGCTGGTGGGCGCCGTGCTCGCCGCAGGCTTCTACCTCTGGCTGCGGCTGCGCCGTTACCAGACCGCTTTCTACCGGCCCGAGAAGCTGGAGGGCCAGCTGCCGGAGCGGCTCGAACGGGATCGCGTCCTGGGCCATACCCCGCAGGGACAGGCCCGCACCGTCGCCGAACTCATCGGCCATGCGCCGGGGTTGGTGGTGGTGGCGCTGTCGTCCTCGTGCGTGAGCTGCCACACCCTGCTGGCGCGCTTGTCCGAATACGCCACGGCCTCACCCGACCCCCTGCCGATCGCCGTTGTCAGCGACCACGCGCGCATGTTCGCGCGCGACGTGCAGGGCTTGGTCACGCTGGTCGACCCGCAGGTGGCCATCGCCCGTCACCTGCTCGCCGAAAAGCTGCCGCTGGGTTTCGCCGTCGACGACAACTTCGAACTGCTGGCGCCGCCGTCCTCGGGCAACGCCAGCATCCTGGGCCTGCTGGCCCTGCTCGATTCGATCAGGACGCCCGATGTCGCGACTGTTCCGTGATGAGGCGGTGGCGGCGGCGCAATCCTCGCCGCTGGGCCGGATCCGCCTGGCCACGCCGGTCGCCACCACGATCTACACCAGTGTCTTCACCGCGCTGTTCGTGGCGGCGCTTGTGTTCGTATGCATGGGGCGCTACACGCGGCGGGTGACGGTGACCGGCGAGGTCACCTCCACCGTGGGCCTGGTGCAGGTGCATGCCGACCGGGCCTCGGTGGTGTCGCGCCTGCTGGTGCATCGCGGGCAGGTCGTGAAGAAAGGCCAGCCGCTGGTGGAATACGCCGTGCAACAGGGCGGCGAGGATTCCAGCGACGTCAACCGTGCCATTGCCGGCGAGCTGCGTACCCAGCGTGACCTGGCTGCCGACGAGCTGGACGGCAGCATGCGCGGCTTCGACCTCAAGGCTGCCGACCTGCGCCAGCGCATCGCCGGCCTGCAGGTGCAGCGCACGGCGCTGCTCGACCAGCGTGGCCTGCTCGACGAGCAGATCGGCGTGCTGCGCAGCCGCCAACAGCGCTACGAGCGCTTGCGCGCGCAGCAATACCTCTCGCAAGCCGAATTCGAATCCACGCGCAAGGAACTGATCTCCGTGCAGGTGCAGGAGAAATCGATGCGCGTGCAGATCAGTCAGCTCGAAGAGCAACTGGCGTTGGCCCACAGCGACCTCGCGCGGCTGCCGATCGAGCGCCGGAGCCGCGGCAACGCGATCCATGGCGACATCAGTCGCCTGCAGCAGGCGGTCATCGAACAGGAAGCCCGGCGGACGTGGCGCACGCTCTCGCCGGTGGATGGCGTCATCACCGCGTTGCCGGTGAAAGCGGGCATCGTGGTGCAGGCGGGGCAGGTGATGGTGTCGGTGCTGCCCGCGAACGGCCGCATGGAGGCCACGTTGCTCATCAATGGCGAGGCGGCGGGCTTCGTCGAACCGGCGCAGCGCGTGCTGATGCGCCTGGATGCGTTCCCGTACCAGAAGTACGGCCACCTGGCGGGACGCGTGGTGGCGGTGGATCGCAACCCCACCCGTGGCGCGGACCTGCAGGGCATCGCCTCGGCCGGCGCAAACGCCAGCTACTACACGGCCACTGTCGCATTGGATAAGCAGGCGATGGAAGGCGAGGGGCGCCGCTACGGGCTGCTCCCCGGCATGACCTGCCAGGCCGACGTGATGCTGGAGCGGCGGCGGCTGATCGAATGGGTGCTGGGCCCGGCGCTGGGTTTCGGCCGCAGAGTGATGGACTGAGGAATCGCCATGGATGACGTGATCCGCCCGGCCATCAAGCCGCGTGGCCTGGACCGGCTGCCGATGGTGCAGCAGAGCGAGTTCGCCGAGTGCGGTCTGTGCTGCCTGGTGATGGTCGCCAACTACCACGGCAACGGCATCTCGTTGGGCGAACTGCGCCAGCGCGACCCGGTATCGATGAAAGGCGTGACGCTGCTGAGCCTGATGCGCGACGCCATCGCACTCAAGCTCACGCCGCGCGCACTGCGGCTGGAGCTGGAGGAGCTGCCGCAACTGCAGGCGCCCTGCGTATTGCACTGGGACCTGGACCATTTCGTGGTGCTCAAGGAGGTGCGACGCGACAGCGTGGTGATCCACGACCCGGCGCGCGGCGTGGTGACGATGCCGATGGCCGAAGTGGGCCGGCACTTCACCGGCGTGGCGCTGGAGCTCGAACCCAGCCTGGATTTCCAGCGCGTGCGGCGTCGGCGCAAGACCTCGCTGGGCGCGGTGCTGGGGCAGGTGAGCGGGCTCAAGCGTGCGTTGCTGCACGTGCTGGCACTGTCGCTGGTCATCGAGGGCTTCACCCTGGTGGCGCCGTTCTACATGCAATGGGTGCTGGACCAGGTGGTGGTGGCGCGCGATGAAAGCCTGCTGGTGCTGATCGGCCTGGGCTTCGGCTTGTTGGCGATCTTCCGCCCGGTGGTGACGGCCCTGCGCGCCTGGAACATCACCTGGCTGGGGGCCAACCTCAACCACCAGTGGGAATCCAACCTGTTCCGGCACCTGCTGCACCTGCCGGCGACCTTCTTCGAGCGTCGCCACGTCGGCGACGTGGTTTCGCGCTTCACCTCGGTGAAGTCGATCCAGAACGTGCTTTCCAGCCAGTTCGTGGCCACCGTGCTCGATGGCGTGATGTGCGTGTTCACCCTGGTGCTGATGTTCCTCTACAGCGCCAAGCTGGCGGTGTGGGTCGTGGTGGCGTTCGCCGCGTACCTGGGCCTGCGCACCTACTTCTTCGCGCCGTTGCGGCGCGCGAGCGAGGAGAAGATCGCCCAGGCCGCGCGCCAGCAGTCCAACCTGCTCGAAGCGATCCGCGGCATCCGCTCGTTGCAGCTGGCCAACCAGCAGGCCAGCCGCCTGGGCGGCTATGGCAATGCCCTGGCCGAGACGATCAACCGCGACGTGGTGGTGCAGCGCTGGCAGCTGGGCTTCGAGCTGGCCAACGGCCTGCTGTTCGGCGTGTTCCGCGTCGGCGTCGTCTGGTACGCCGCCACCCTGGTGATGGAAGGCGAGATGACCGCCGGCATGCTGGTCGCCTTCATTGCCTATGCCGACCTGTTCTCCACCCGCAGCGCGAACTTCGTCAACCAGCTTTACGAGATCCGCATGCTGGGCATGCACGCCGAGCGCATCGCCGAGATCGCCACCGCGCGCCCGGAAACCGCGCTGGCAGGCGAGGGCGCACAGGCCGCACGTGGCGGCGCGTTGCAGGTGCGCGGCCTGCGCTTCCGTTACGGCAGCAACGAGCCCTGGGTGCTGGACGGGCTGGACATGGACATCGCCGAAGGCGAATGCGTGGCCATTGTGGGCGCCTCGGGCAATGGAAAATCGACGCTGGCCAAGCTGATCCTGGGCCTGCTGGAACCCGACGCCGGCGAGATACGCTGGGGCGGCGTGGACATCCGCCAGCTCGGCAAGGCGCGCTTCCGCGACGCCGCCGCCGCGGTATTGCAGGACGACAGCCTGTTCGCCGGCTCGATCGCGGCCAACATCAGCTTCTTCGCCGCCGACGGCAAGCGCGAAGACGTCGAAGCTGCCGCGCGCATGGCGCAGATCCACGAAGAGATCATGGCGATGCCGATGGGCTACGACACCCCGATCGGCGACATGGGCGCGGCATTGTCCGGCGGCCAGCGCCAGCGCGTGCTGCTGGCGCGCGCGCTCTACCGCAAGCCGCAGCTGCTGATCCTGGATGAAGCCACCAGCCACCTCGACGGCGCCAACGAGCGCAAGGTCAACGAGGTGGTGAGTAGCCTGCGGCTGACCCGCATCATCATCGCGCACCGGCAGGAGACGATCGCGGCTGCCTCGCGCGTCATCGAACTGAAACGTGTAGGGCCCACCACGCAGTCGCCGGAGGCCGCCCCAGAGGCTGAAGCAGCCCTGTAGCCGCTTAACGCGACGTCCATCGCGCCGCGTCGATGACCTGTCCGGCCACCGCGCGCCGAACTTGCCGCGGCGCCTTCGCGCAACTACTCCGCAAAAAAAAGGCCGCCCCGAAGGGCGGCCTTTTCTTCAAGCAGAGAAACAGGAACTTACTTGCCAGCCGGCGCAGCGGCCTCGCCCCCGCTGGTCAGCCCACGCTTCTCGAGCAGCGGCTCGATCTGCGGCGCATGGCCGGCGAAGTTCTGGAACAACTGCATCGCATCCACGCTGCCGCCCTTGGACAGCAGCGTCTTGCGGAAGTGGTCGCCGTTCTCGCGGCTCAGTCCACCATGCTGGCGGAACCACTGCTGCGTGTTCGCATCCAGCACCTCGGACCAGATGTACGCGTAATAGCCCGCCGCATAACCGCCCATGATGTGGCTGAAGTACGGCGTGCGGTAGCGCGGCGGCACCGGCGCATAGGCGATGCCATCGGCCGCCAGCGACTGCACCTCGAACGGCATCACGCCCGCTGCGTCCGGCACCTTGTCGGCGGCCAGCTGGTGCCAGTTCTGATCCAGCATCGCCGCACCCAGGTACTCGGTCGTCGCGAAGCCCTGGTTGAACTTCGACGCTGCCACCACCTTGTCCAGCAACGCCTGCGGCATCGCCGCACCGGTCTGGTAGTGCTTGGCGTAGTGCTGCAGGATCGACGGATAGTCGGCCCACATCTCGTTGACCTGCGACGGGAACTCGACGAAATCGCGCGGCACGCTGGTGCCCGAGAAGTACGGGTACTTCACGTCCGAGAACATGCCGTGCAGCGCATGGCCGAACTCATGGAACATCGTGGTCACTTCATCCCACGTCAGCAGCGTGGGCTGGCCGGCCGGCGGCTTGGGGATGTTGAGATGGTTGGCCACCACCGGCTGGTCGCCCGTCAGTGCCGACTGCGACACGTACGAGTTCATCCATGCGCCGCCACGCTTGGAAGCGCGCGCGTACGGGTCGTGGATGAAGATCGCCAGCTGCTTGCCATCGGCGTCGAACACGTCGTAGACGTAGATGTCGTCGCGATACTTCGGCAGGTCGTGGCGTTCCTTGAAGGTCAGGCCGTATTCCTGGTTGGCGGCGTAGAAGACGCCGTTCTCCAGCACGTTCTTGAACTCGAAGTACGGCTTGAGCTGCGATTCGTCGAAGTTGTACTTCGCCTGGCGCACCTTCTCGCTGTAGAAGGCCCAATCCCAGGGCTCCAGCTTGAAGGTCGGCTTGCGCGCGGCCTTCTGCTCGGCGTCGATCATCGCCTGCAGGTCGGCTGCCTCGCGCTTGGCGTTGGCGACCGCCGGCGGCGCCAGCTGGCCCAGCATCGCGTTGACCGCCTCGGGCGTCTTGGCGGTCTGGTTCTCCAGCGAATACGCCGCGTAGGTCGGGAAGCCCAGCAGCTTGGCCTTGTCGGCGCGCAGCTTCATGATGCGCGCGACCAGCGCGGTGTTGTCGAACTCGCCGCCGTGGCTGCCGCGGTTGATCGAAGCCTCGAAGATGCGCTGGCGCAGTTCGCGGTTCTTCAGCTGCGCCAGCGGCGGCTGGCCGGTGGTGTTGAGCAGGGCGATGACGTACTTGCCGTCGAGCTTGCGTGCCTTGGCGGCTTCGGCCGCGGCGGAGATCTGCTCCTCGGACAACCCGTCGAGCTGCTTGACGTCATCCACCACCACCGCGGCGGCATTCACCTCGGCCAGCACGTTCTGGCTGAACTGCGTGCCCAGGCGCGCCATCTCGGCGTTCATCGATTTCAGCGTGGCCTTGTCGGCGTCGGAGAGCTTGGCGCCGTCGCGTACGAAATCGGTGTAGTACTTCTCGACCAGGCGCACGCCCTCGGCATCCAGCCCCAGGGTATCGCGCTTGTCGTACAGCGCCTGGATGCGCGCAAACAGCTTGCCGTTGAGCGAGATCGCGTCGCGGTGCGCGGCGAACTTGGCCGAGTAATCGGCCTGCAGCTGCTTGCGGGTGTCGTTGGTGTCGGTGCCGACCAGGTTGAAGAACACGGTGGTGGCACGGTCCAGCACCTGGCCGCTCTTCTCCAGCGCGATGATCGTGTTGTCGAAGGTCGGCTTGGCCTTGTTGTTGGCGATGGCCTCCACTTCCTTGAGCTGCTGCGCCATGCCGGCGTCGAAGGCGGGAGCGAAGTCGCTGTCGCGGATCTTGTCGAACTGCGGGTAGTGCAGCGGCAGCGGGCTTTCGCTGAAGAACGGGTTGGCCGAGGCCGGGGTGGCGGCAGTGGCGGCGGTGGCGCTCATGGCATCGAGGGCATTGGCGAAGGCGGGGGTGGTCGCGCCAAGGGCGGCGGCCAGGGCCAGGGCAAGGCGGGTGGTCAAGGAGAGTTCCTCAGGAAAACGGAACCCCCGAGGCTACCCGATGCCCCGGGCCGGTGGCCCGTGACGAAAGGCATGCGACAGGCCTGTTCTACAGCACCTCGAACTGGCGGACGATGAAAAGCAGCTGGTAGGCCAGCCCGGCCAGGGCGAACACCGCGTGGTAGGTGGCGTTGCGGGTGGCGACGGCGACGAGGCTGAATGCGGCGAACGCCAGGTCGCGCGCCAGCATTTCCGGGGCCAGCGCGGCGAAATAGGTGGCGCCCTTGATACGGGTGTCGGCCAGGTCGATCAGGTAGGCCAGCGCAAGCAGGCCGAAAAACCAGGCCCGGCGTTGGTAGAAGTAGTCGCGCCAGTCGGCGTATTCGTCGATGTTTTCCGGCAGCACCAGCGTGCACAGCAGGTACAGCAGCAGGGCGTAGAGGGTGACGAACAGGTAGAGGTTGAACGTCCACTGGGTCACCAGGCTGAGCCGGTACTCCCACCACCAGAAAGAGAGCAGGTACAGGAACATCGACCCGGCCCAGACCAGGTGCACCCAATACACGCGCTTGCGGCCGGGGTGTTCGATGATGCGTGCGAGCTGGCGCAGCAGGTGGGTCAGGCCCAGGCCGACCACCATGCCGAGCACGATGCGCATGTGGATGAAGCCCTGCGACAGCGCATCGGCGGAGGTGGCCATGCCCGGTCTCCACGAAGGACCCGCGCCGATGGTGTGCCGGGTCGGGCGACAATTCAAGCCGGCGCGCACGCGGCGCCGGCCTGGATTATGCTGGCCGCGCAGATGCAGGGGGATGCAGTGACCACCGTCTACGATTTCAGCTACCACGACAGCGCGGGCGTGCGCCATCCGCTGTCCGCGTATCGCGGCCAGGCGTTGCTGCTGGTGAACGTGGCCTCGCGTTGCGGCTTCACGCCGCAGTACACCGGGCTGCAGGCGCTGTGGCGGCAATACCGCGAGCGTGGCCTGGTCGTGATCGGCTTTCCGTGCAACCAGTTCGGTGCGCAGGAGCCGGCCAGCGACGAGGCGATCCGCGTGTTCTGCGCGCTCGAGTACGACGTGGATTTCCCGCTCTCGCGCAAGATCGAGGTCAACGGTGCTGGCGCCGATCCACTGTGGCAGTGGCTGCGGCGCGAACGTCGCGGGCTGCTGGGCAGCACGCGGGTCAAGTGGAATTTCACCAAGTTCCTGGTCGACCGCGAGGGCGCGGTGCGCGCGCGTTTCGCGCCGACCACCCCACCGCAGGCGCTGGCCGGACGGATCGAGCATGTGCTGCGTTGAATCGACGTGGGTGGCCGGGGATTGCCGCCTAGCGTTCCGGGCGCTGGGTAGCGCGCTGCGCGTGGAGATCAGCGGCGTCACCGACACCCATCAATCGCGCCTGGCCTGCTGGACGCGATTGACCGAGGAGGCGGCACGCTGCCAAGCCAGCGGCGTGCTGGCGGTGGATGCACGCGAGGGCACGCTGGCGTCGCCGGGGCAGTGGCAGGACGTGCTCCAGGCGCTGGACATGGATGCGCTGCGCACGATGCCGCTGGCGTTTGTCGGGCGCTGGCCGCGCTACACGGAGATGGAGGTATTGAACCTCACGTTGCTCGAACGCGGATTCCGCGCGCAGGTGTTCGACGACGAGGCTGCCGCCGAACGCTGGCTGCGCTATGGCGAGCACGGGGGCGCGCGGCCCCCGGGGGATCACTTCTCGACGAAGGCGCGTTCGAACACGTAGTGGCCGGGCTGGCCGATGCGCGGCGAGGCCTGGAAGCCACGCGCATCGAGCACGTTGCGCAGGTCGGCGAGCATCTGCGGGCTACCGCAGATCATGAAGCGGTCGTTGGCGACATCCAGTGGCGGCAGGCCGAGGGTGCGCTGCATTTCGCCGTTTTCCATCAGCTCGGTGAGGCGGCCGCGGTTGGGGAAATCCTCGCGGGTCACGGCCGGGTAGTAGAGCAGCTTGTCGCGCAGGGTTTCGCCGAGGAACTCGTGCTCGGGCAGGTCCTTCTCGAAGTAGCCGCGGTAGGCGAGGTCCTTCACGAAGCGCACGCCGTGGGTGAGGATCACCTTGTCGAAGCGCTCGTAGGTTTCCGGGTCCTTGATGACCGACAGCCACGGAGCCAGGCCGGTGCCGGTGCCGAGCAGGTACAGGTGGCGGCCGGGGTGCAGGTCGGAGATCAGCAGCGTGCCGGTGGGCTTCTTGCCGACCAGGACCTGGTCGCCGGGCTTGATGTGCTGCAGGCGCGAGGTCAGCGGGCCGTTGGGCACCTTGATGCTGAAGAACTCCAGTTGTTCTTCCCAGTTCGCGCTGGCAATGGAATAGGCACGCAGCAGCGGGCGGGTCTCCGTTTCCAGGCCGATCATCACGAACTGGCCGTTCTCGAAGCGGAAGCCGCTGTCGCGGGTGGTGGTGAAGCTGAAGTAGTCGTCGGTCCAGTGACGGACCTCGAGCACCGTTTCGGCGCCGAAGGCGGAAGACATGCCGGGAGGTTCTGCTTGGGGGGAATCCGCACCAATTCTAACCCAAATGCGAGCGGCTCTCATTGGGGCGGGTTTTTCGGGGCATGGGTCGCCTTCCGGGGTGAGCTGCGCGGCCCGCGGGGGCGAAATGCTTTCGGGACACGCTATGAACCCCATCTCGACCGGATGGCACGAGCCCTGGCGTGCGGGCTGTCACGCCTTCGGCGGCTCGATCTGCAGCAGTTGGCCCTGTTCTTCATCCGTCAGCACATAGACCTTGCCGTCCGCGCCGACGCGCACGTCGCGGATGCGTTGCTCCAGTTCGCCCAGCAGGCGCTCTTCGCCGGTGATGCGCTCGCCATCCAGGGTCAGGCGGATCAGGTTGCGCTCGGCCAGCGAGCCGAGGAACAGGCTATCGTTCCAGGCGCTGCCCGCATGGCCGGTGTAGAACGCCATGCCGCTCACGCCCGGGGATTTGGGCCAGTAGTGGTGAGGCTGTTCCAGCCCCTCGCGCGATTGGCCAACCGATTCGGAAATCGGCTGGCCCGAATAGTCGATGCCGTAGGTGATCAACGGCCAGCCGTAATTCCTGCCCGGCTCGGGCAGGTTGATCTCGTCGCCGCCGCGCGGACCGTGTTCGCTCTCCCACAACTTGCCGCTGCGCGGGTCGAAGGCCAGGCCCTGCGAATTGCGATGGCCGTAACTCCAGATTTCCGGGCGGGCGTTGTCCTGCGCCACAAACGGGTTGTCCGCCGGGACGCTGCCATCCAGATTCAGGCGCACGAGCTTGCCCTGCAGCTTGTCCAGTTGCTGGGACATCATGCGCATCGTGCGCTCGCCCTGGCTGATGAAGACGTGGCCCTGTCCGTCGAACGCCAGCCGCGAACCGAAGTGGTTTTCTGCGTCCACCTTCGGGAGCTGGCGATAGATCACCTGCACATCGTCGAGGCCGGCCTCGCCCAGTACGCCGCGCGCTACCGCGGTGCCGGCCAGCACGCCTTCGCCCGGTTCGGCGTAGCTCAGGTAGACGTGGCGGCTCTGGGCGAAATCCGGGGCGAGGGCAACGTCCAGCAAGCCGCCCTGGCCTCGCGCGTAGACGGTCGGCACGCCGGCCAGCGGTTCCGAGACGCTGCCGTCTGCGCCGATACGTCGCAGCGCGCCGCTGCGCTCGGTGACCAGGAACCCGCCATCGGGCAGCAAGGCCAAACCCCACGGATGGTCCAGCCCGGTGGCCAGTTCGCGCACCTGGATCTGCCCGGCCTGGCTCGGCAGCGGGCGTGGCGTGGCGGCTTCGGCGCTGCGGGCGCTGGGCGTGGCGGCGGTGTCGGCGTCCTGGCCGCCACAGCCGGCGAGCAGGGCCAGCGACAGGGCGAGGGGGAACAGGAGCGGGCGGGCGGCCTGGGTCATTGCGGGAAACCTCGGGTCGTCGGAAAGGCTTAACGATAGCCAGCGGCCTGCAGTTCGAACAGCTCCGCGTAGCGGCCGCCTTCGGCCATCAGCTGGTCGTGGGTGCCGGCGGCCTCGATGCGGCCGTTGGCCAGCACGAGGATGCGGTCGGCCATGCGCACGCTGGAAAAGCGATGGGAAATCAGCACCGCGGTGCGCTGCGAGGACAGTTCCTTGAAGCGCTGGAACACCTCGTACTCGGCGCGGGCATCGAGTGCGGCGGTGGGTTCGTCGAGGATCATCACCTGCGCATCGCGCAGGTAGGCGCGGGCGATGGCGATCTTCTGCCATTGCCCGCCGGAAAGGTCCACACCGCTCTTGAAGCGGCGGCCGATCAGCTGTTCGTAACCGTGCGGCAGCGACTGGATCACCTCGTCGGCCAGTGCACGGCGCGCAGCCGCCTCGATGCGCGGGTGGTCGTCCATCGCCTCGACCCGGCCGACGCCGATGTTTTCGCCCGCACTGAGGTGGTAGCGCACGAAGTCCTGGAAGATCACGCCCATGTTGGCGCGCAGGTCGTCCAGGTCGTAGTCGCGCAGGTCGCGCCCATCGAGCAGGATGCGGCCTTCGTCCGGGTCGTAGAGCCGCGCGAGCAGTTTCACCAGCGTGGTCTTGCCGGCGCCGTTCTCGCCCACCAGTGCCAGCACTTCGCCGGCACGCAGTTCGAAATCGAGATGGCGCACCGCCCACTGTTCGGCGTCCGGGTAGCGGAAGCCGACGTTCTCGAACACGAAGCCGCGGGTGATCGGCCTGGGGACGGGCACCGCATCCGGGCGCGAGGCGATCTCCGGTTCGATGGCGAAGAATGAGAACAGGTCGTCCAGGTAAAGGGCCTGCCCGGCGACCTGCGAAAATCCGATCAGCAAGCCTTCCAGCAGCTGGCGCAGGCGCAGGAAGCTGCCGGCCAGGAACGTCAGGTCGCCGATGCTGAAATCGCCGCGGATGGTCCGCCAGGCGATGTAGGCGTAGGCCACGTAGTAGCCCAGCGTGCCGAGCGCGGCCAACAGCGTGCCCCACAGGGCGCGACGGCGCGCCAGCGCCCGGTTGGCGCGGTAGTAGCGTTCGGCCAGTTGCCGGTAGCGCTCCACTAGGAAACGGTGGAGGTTGAAAATCTTCACTTCCTTGGCCGTCTCGACGCTGGCGCCGACCTGGCGCAGGTAATCGAGCTGGCGACGCTCCGGCGTCCATTGGTAATTGAGCGAATAGCCCAGCGCGTTGAAATGCGATTCCCCCACGAAGGCCGGCACCAGCGCCACGGCGAGCAGGGCGATCAACCAGGGCGCATACACGAGCAGGCCGACGGCGAAGCTGGCCACGGTGATGGCGTCCTGCACCTGGCCGAACAACTGGCTCATCAGGTTCATCCGCCCCATGCTCTGGCGCCGCGCGCGATCGAGGCGGTCCTGCAGCTCGGGGTCTTCGAAGTCCTCCAGGTCCAGCAGCGCGGCGTGCTCCATCAGACGCACGCTGGTGGCGTTGTTGAACAACTCCGAGAGCAGGTTGTCGGCATAGGCCACGAGCCGGCCGAGCAGGTCCGAGCCGATCGCCAGCCCCAGCTCCAGTGCCAGCAGCGTGAGCAGGTGGTCGAGCCGGCCGCTGGACAGCGCCTCGCCGAGGTCGCGCAGGCCCGGCGTGCCGCCGGCCAGGCGGATCGCCTCGTCGATGATCAGCTTGCCGATGTACAGCGTGGCCACCGGCATCAGCGCGCGCACCAGGCGCAGGCCGAGGCTGGCCAGGGTCAGGCCGGGGCTGGTCTGCCAGATCTGGCGCAGGAACGGCGGCAGGTTGCGCAGGGCATGGAAGCGTTCGCGCAGGCTGGGCTGGCGCGCCGGTGCGGCGGGGGGACTCATGCGGGAATTCTCGCCCCGGAGCGGGGCGAGCGGAACCGGGGCGCGACGATCAGCCGTCGTCCTCCAGGTCGAACTCGGCGGTCGACCCCGGGCCGCCCTGGTGGTCGGCGCCGCGGACCGCCTCGCCCGGCGGGCCGAACGAGGCGCTGCCGTCGTCCACGTTGAGCAGGTTGCGTACGCCGGCCACGCCGGGCAGCGTGGCGACCAGGCGTTCGGCGCGCTGCTTCATCGCGCGCTCGGGCACGTCGCCGCTGAGCACGACGTGGCCGTCCTGCACCTGGATGAGGATTTCGCCGGCGTCGATGTCGTCTTGGTCAGCGAGTGCACGGATGACGTCGTCGACCAGCAGCTGGTCGGGAATCGGAGCGTTTGAGGCGGACATGGATATCCCTGCTCGAAGCGAAGAGCGCCATGCTGTGCCCGCCGCCGTGATGGCGGCGGCAAGGAATGCCTACTCGTCCAGCCGCAGGGTCAGGCACTTGGCCGCCCCGCCGGACTTGAGGAACTCGTCCAGCGGGGTCTGGATCGTGCGGTATCCCCAGGCGGCCAGTGCCTGGCGCAACCCCGCACTGGCGCGGTTGAGCACGAGGGCATCGTCCAGGTCCACGGCATTGCAGGCGAAGGCCAGCGCGTCAGCCTCTTCGACGGCGATGCGCATGTGCGGCGGGATGCGCGAGGCGATGCGCGACTGGGCGATTTCGTCGAAGGCGGCCGGGTAGTACAGCAGGCGACCGTCGCGCAGCGGGCAGAAGCAGGTGTCCAGGTGGTAGAAGCGCGCGTCGACCAGCCGCAGCGGCACCACGTCGACGTCGAGCATGCGCTCCAGTTCCGGGGCGACGGCCGCGTCGGAGCGGTGACCGTGGCCCATCCACAGCAGCCGGCGCTGGCCGCGATCGAACAGCGCATCACCGGCGCCTTCGAAGTGCAGCGGTTCGGGCAGCGGGCGGATGCGGTAGCCGGCGCGGCGGAACCAGTCGATGCACAGCGGCTCCTCGCCGCGGCGCTCGGCGTGGCGAAAGCGGCTGGGCACGAAGGTGTTGCCGCGCACCAGCCCGGCGTTGGCGGTGAAGACCAGGTCCGGCAGGCCGGGGGCCGGGGCGAGCAGGTCCAGCTCGGCGCTTGCGGCCAGCTGCGCCCGCAGCGCCTGCCACTGGCTGGCCGCGCGCGCGTGGTCGGTGTCGTGGACGTGGCCGGCCATCCACGGGTTGATGACGTAATCCACCGCGAAGTGTTCCGGCGCGCACAGCAGCAGGCGGTGGCGCACCGGTGGGCTGTCGTCGTTGGCGGCCAGCGGCAGGGGGGCGTCGCCGGCGAACACCGGCAGGCCGTGCTTGTCGTCCATCGTGCAACTCCGCGGGGCAGGGTACGCAGACCGTAGCGGCGGCGTGTTGCACGCAGGTGTCCGGCACGGCCGCCGGCAGAGGGTTTACGGCAGCTCGGGCTGCAGGCCCACGCCCAGGCGGTTCCAGGCGTTGATCAGCGCCACCGCCATGGTCACCTCGGCGATTTCCTTTTCATCGAAATGCGCCTGCAGCCCCTCGTAGAGCGCGTCGGCCGGCGCGCCGTCGGGCAGGCGGGTCAGCGCTTCGGCCCAGGCCAGCGCGGCGCGCTCGCGTGCGTCGAAGAAGCGGCTGTCTTGCCAGCCGGCGACGGTGTCGAGCTTGCGCTGTTCCACGCCGGCCTTGCGCAGGGCGGTGGAATGCATGTCCATGCAGTAGGCGCAGCCATTGATCTGCGACACACGCAGGAACAGCAACTCGGCCAGTTCGGCGCCGATGCTGCCGGCATGCACCTGCATGCTGGCGGTGGACAGGCCCTTGAAGGCGGCGGGCAGGTGCTGGGTGTAGTCGACGCGATGGAAGTTCATGGATATCTCCGCAGGCAGCGGCCACGGTGGCCGCTTTCGATATCCAGGACGCGCCGCCGCAACGGCGCGTGACAGGTGCGCGGCATCAAGCCGGCGGAAGTTTGTCCGGGTTCATCAGCGTCAGCAGTTCGACGATGCGATCGCCGTCGATCACCGCCAGCGTGGCCGAATGCAGGCGGCCGTCCGGGTGGTGGCGCAGGATCGCCGGTTCGCCATTGACCGTGCCCAGCCTGGCCTGCAGGCCCAGCCCGCGCCGCGCCACCGCCCAGTACAACCGGGCGATGCGTTCGGCGCCGAGTAGCGGGCGCAGCGTGGCGGTGACCTTGCCGCCACCGTCGGAGACCAGGCGCGCATTGCTGTCCAGCAACGCGGTGATCGCCCCGGTGTCGCCGGATTGGGAGGCCTCCATGAAACGCGCCAGCAGTTCGCGATGCCGCGCGCGCGGCACCTCGAAGCGAGGGCGTTCGGCCTTCAGGCGGGTGCGCGCGCGGTGCACCCGCTGGCGGCAGTTGGCCTCGCTGTCGCCGAGCAGCTCGCCGATGCGCGCATAGTCGTAGTCGAACACCTCTTTGAGCAGGAAGGCGGCCCGCTCCTCCGGGCCGAGCCGTTCGAGCACGGCCAGCAGGGCGAGCGAGACCTGCTCGGCCTGCTCCCGGTGCTGGTCCGGGCCCGGCTCGTCGCTGATCTCCAGCGGCTCGGGCAGCCAGGGGCCGACATAGTGGCGGCGGGCGGTGCGCGCCGCCCGCAGGCGGTCCAGCCCGAGCCGGGTGGTGGCGGTGACCAGCCAGGCTTCCGGGTCCAGGATCTGGCCACGGTCGCTGCCATGCCAGCGCAGCCAGGCGTCCTGAACCACGTCCTCGGCCTCGGCGCGGGCGCCGAGCAGGCGGTAGGCCAGGCTGAACAGACGGGGGCGGTGCTGCTCGAAAACGGGATCGGCGTTCATGCTCACCAGGACGGAACAGGGTGTGCCGGCGTGACAGGGACGGGCGCCGGGCCACTTTGCCCTAAAATAGTCGGGTTTCCCCGCACGCCTTCAGAGCCAGCCGTGACCTCGATCAAGCAGGAAGACCTCATCCAGAGCGTCGCCGACGCGTTGCAGTACATCAGCTACTACCACCCGGTCGACTACATCAAGAACCTGTCCGCCGCCTACGAGCGCGAACAGTCGCCCGCGGCCAAGGACGCGATCGCGCAGATCCTGATCAACTCGCGCATGTGCGCCGAGGGCCACCGCCCGATTTGCCAGGACACCGGCATCGTCACCGTGTTCCTTGAAATCG
>Ga0310344_10000342_pt1 | contig 37129 bp, 30 predicted proteins | sample HC15DNA20200_MG_FD_203801 | JGI IMG/M metagenome (GOLD analysis project Ga0310344, IMG submission 203801) | Marine microbial communities from station ALOHA, North Pacific Subtropical Gyre - HC15-DNA-20-200_MG | ecosystem: Environmental > Aquatic > Marine > Oceanic | place: Pacific Ocean: North...
TAAACGCAATCCCTCGGTTCCCTCAAGCCACGTATCATAATTCGCACGAGAAACCTGAGCGGCAAGGTCGCGAAGCGCGGCCTGCCACAGAGCCACCGGATCTAGCGATGCACGCTCATCTGACATCTACGCCCCCGCAACGCGCCGCGACCCTGAAACGGAAACCTCTACCCAGAAGCTTCAACCCCAATTATTAAATTGCGGGTTGCGGCGCCTAGGTCTGCGTGATCTCAGTCTGTTGCTGCTGGCTTATCACCTGCAGTGGGTCTGTTCTTGTATAGGTTTTCAACTAACCGACTACCGCTTCGCCGCTCGAATCGACATCGTTTAGTTGAACCCGCGGAAATGTAGCATCGTGCGAATCCGGCGATCAAGTTGGTTATGTGTAGTGACGAAAAAATTCTCTTAATTTTTTTATTTCTTCGTAAGTATTTTCTTCCACAAGTGACCACTTGTGTCGTTATACTGCCGCATCTACTTCGAAGTTACTGATTCTATCCCTGAACCACTGCTAACCACTTGGGTAAGACTACCGCCCTAACAGCAAACTATTAGACGAGGAATCCTGATGGACACCTTCACTTCTGATCTCCTCCTAACAATCGACATCGGGAACACCAATATTGCACTCGGACTTTTCGACGAGAAACAACTAGTGGCGAACTACCGCGTTGCTACTGATCAGGACAACTTAGCCGACGAGTATGCGATTCTACTACTCGGACTTTTAAGCAGTTCTCAAATTGATCCTGACCGCATCAAATCGGCCATCATGTCCTCGACAGTACCTGCTTTACTAAAAACTTTTAGTGAGATTTGTCATCGCTATTTTGACGCGCGCGTAATGGTCGTTGGACCAGGAATAAAGACAGGCGTCCCTATACTTTACGACAACCCACGTGAAGTCGGACCTGATCGAATACTGCATGCTGTCGCAGCTCTAGATAAGTATGCCCCCCCGCTAATAATCGTCGACTTGGGTACGGCTTGTGTTTTCGATGCTATCTCAGAACATGGCGAATACCTTGGAGGAGCAATCGCACCGGGAATAGGTCTTGCAGCTAAAGCACTTTTTGACAGTGCAGCAATGCTCAACAGCGTTAGTCTGGAACGGCCAGATGGCCCCATCGGTCGAAACTCGGTGCATTCAATGCAAGCCGGGATATTCTTTGGATACGCCGAGATGGTCCGCGGGATGGTCAGCCGATTTAGCGAAGAGCTCGCAGATAATACAGAGAACACTACTGTAATCGGCACTGGTGACTACATTAATATTCTTGCCGATGAGGTTGGCTGTTTCGATCATCTTGAGGCTAACCTGAACCTCGACGGTCTACGTCTAGTCTATGCAGCAAATCGGTAGGGCCGGGAGAAACTTGATGAAAAACGGTGCACACGTCACGTCCGGCCCACTCGAGGGGCGACATGTAGTGCTTGGCGTGACCGGATCTATCGCCTGTTACAAAGCTCTCGATATCACGAGCCAACTTGTGCAGGCTGGTGCTGTTGTTGATATTGCTATGACACATTCAGCAACGAAATTCGTGGCACCATTAGCTTTTCGTTCACTCACCGCACGCGAACCGTACGTAGACATGTTTCAGCCCCATGGGGAATTCGGTGAGGCACATGTCGAATTAGCTAGAAGAGCTGATCTGCTGTTAATCGCTCCAGCTACAGCATCAACAATGGCACGACTAGCCCACGGTCTCGCCGACGACTTCGTATCGCTGACTGCACTTGCTACCCAAGCGCCTCTATTAATAGCTCCCGCGATGGACTCCCAGATGTGGACTCATGCGGCTACTAAAATTAATTACGAACTGCTGAAAGATCGCGGTGCGCACTTTATCGGACCAGTCGAAGGCCGCTTGGCGTCCGGACGTGTCGGAACAGGACGCTTAACTGAAACCACTGCCATCGTTGCGGAGGTGCGATCCCTAATAGGTCGCACATACGGAGACCTAGTAGGTCGCACAATAATCGTTTCTGCTGGTGGGACACGTGAAGCGATCGACCCTGTCCGTTACATCGGCAATCGATCTAGCGGGAAAATGGGTAATGCTATTGCCGAAGCGGCTCGTGATCGCGGTGCTAACGTAATCCTGATTACGACCGTGCCGGATACAGCACCACTTGCTGTGACCGTAGTCGAGGTGGATTCAGCGGAATCGATGTCAGCCGCAATTCACGAACGTACTGATTCGGCCGATGCCCTGATCATGGCCGCTGCAGTCGCAGATTATCGACCGTCTGAGTTGATTGACCAGAAGATCAAACGTGCTGATGTCGGCGCGATGTCAATCGAACTATCAGAGAATCAAGACATCATCGCTTCGGTTAACAGCAACATTGTAAAAGTAGCATTCGCCGCCGAAACGCAGGATCTTATTGAAAACGCGCAAAAGAAACTAACGGCAAAGGGCGTCGAATTAATCATAGCCAATGATGTTAGTGCTGCTGATGCGGGTTTCAGCACCGAAGAAAATCGGATTACGATTCTTGATGCGAATGGGGACTGTGAAGAAGTTCCGTTGATGTCGAAGTATGACTGTGCAATACGCGTCCTAAATCGAATGGCGCCGCTACTACTCTCTAGGAATTAACGATCTCTCCAGTTCGTGAGTCTGAATGATTCGTATCCGCACAAATCTTTTGAGAACCAATAATGCAACAGTCTCGTACAGTGCTCCTCATGACAGTCACTGTGTCTAACCGAATTGATATCGAGCATTCAAGACAGTGACTTACGCGGTACCTGTAACAACTGCAGCGTATTCCCGTCCGGATCGTGGAACGTAGAGATCCAACCACCCCAAGGCTCTTGCTCGGGCATTCGCAAAAAGACTACCCCGTTATCTCGCAACCGCTCACTCGTAGCATAAATGTCGGTTACCTCTAAATTGATCATCAATCGAAGTGGGTCTTGATTCGAATAACTCACGCCCTCGTGTACAGAAATGGTTAAACGTTGACAGCCCCACTCGAAATTTACGAACCGATCGCGATCTGATCGCGGAATTAGACCAAGAACGTTGACATAGAAATCACGCATCGCTTTGAAGCGATTTTCGGCCGTCCAGACAAGAACGCCTGATAAGCTGATAACTCGATCACTCATCCAAAAACCACCATAAACTTTAACAGTTAACGGGTGCGATCTAGAACGTACTGCACTAGCGTGCGAACAGGGATGCCAGTCGCACCTTTTGTCCATTCACCACGATCACCACCAGCATTCATTACTCCAGCTATGTCAATGTGCGCCCAAGGAGTATCCCCGACAAAAGCTTGAAGGAATTTCGCCGCCGTTATTGAACCCGCAGCTCGACCACCCGTATTTTTCAAATCGGCAATATCAGACTTAATTTGTCGGTTGTAGTCGTCATCTATGGGTAACCGCCAGTACCGTTCTCCTGTCGCACCACTTGCAGTGTCTAGTTGACGCCAGACTCGATCGTTATTCGCGAATACACCAACTCGTACATTGCCGAGAGCAACGCTCATTGCTCCGGTGAGTGTCGCAATATCTATCAATGTTGTAGCACCTTGAGATTTTGCGTAAGCAAGAGCATCAGCCAAGACTAGACGGCCTTCGGCGTCAGTATTTACAACCTCAATGCTTTGCCCATCCATCGCATATACAACATCGCCTGGCTTCGTTGCGGAACCACTAGGCATGTTTTCGGTACATGGCGCAATGGCCATAACATTGACAGATGGCTTCAGTTGAGCGATTGCTTGTATCGCACCAATAACACTCGCTGCTCCGCACATGTCCCACTTCATCGCTTCCATACCGTTCGCGGGCTTAAGAGAAATTCCACCGGTATCGAATGTGATCCCTTTACCTATAAGGCCAACATAGTTCCGCCGCCGCCGAGCACCGTGGTATCTAAGCACAATGAACTTTGGTGGCTCGACAGAACCATTGGAAACAGAGAGATATGAACCCATACCAAGACGTTCGGCCTCAGCACGTTCGATGATTTGACATTCTAACCCGTTACTTTCGGCAACACTGAGTGCTTCTTCTGCCAATCGGGTAGGAGTCATCCGATTTGCTGATTCGTTCCCGAGATCGCGCGCGAGGTTTGTTGCCTCAGCCATTGCTCGACCGATCGTGACTCCTCGCTCAGTCGCAGCGCGGTGGCGAGTCGAGCTCGCTAGAATCGTTAAGCTACCAACTACACCCCGTGGTTTATCTGCAGCGCGAGTGTGGTGCTTATCAAAGCGATAAAGGCCCATTACAAAACCTTCGGTCACAGCGCGAGTAGCTTCCTCTGCTGACAGCGACCGTGCAACGCTTGTGGGTGCTGCAAGTACGACATGACCTGGGTCCATCGCACGTAATGCACGAGCAAACGTCGCGGCCATCGTTCGGATTTGGGTCGAGGTACTCTCACCGATTTTGTCGCCAGTTTCGAGCACTACAACACGCTTTGCTCGTGCATTTCTCGGAGCGGGAAACTCAAGCAGGTGACCAGCATTCCCATTCAGAAGACCTTGTTCTTGAGCGCGACGAATCAACCCGCCTAGCTTTTTATCGGCGGCAGCTGTATCACCACTCAGCTGACGACGCCCTTTTGGTGCATAGATGACGAGAGTATCGCCTGACTGGTTAAATAAGTCGCCAACACTGACATTGATTTCCACGATGTGCTCCATTCGGTGCGAGGTATCCACTCTCAAATAATAAAATCTAATTTCGCAAGGTTGACGGGAGCATAGGAGGCAGACTCCAGCTGGACAACACTTGAATAACTTAACGTTTATAAGCCAACGACAGTGGAAAGAGTTACTGGGAACGCGATGTACATGAAGATCTATCGCTACCTATACCAAGTCACAGCTCCATCTCGTACAGGCCTTGCTTGGTTTGATCTCATAGAAATCTTCCTTGTGGCGATTGGATTTCTGCTTTATTTCCTGGTGCGTGGCGCTGTGGTCGATCGCGAAGAATTAGCACTTCAGAATGCTCGTTGGATCATCGAACTACAGCAATCCATCGGAATTTGGATCGAACCCAGCATCAATGAATGGGTTCTGGAGCACGGGTTACTAGTTAGATTCTTTAACTTTGTTTATTTCTGGCTTGATTTCCCGTTAATTGTTTTTGTAGGGCTGGTTTTGTTCTGGAGGCGTCGGACCTTCTATAGGCTTCTCCGTGACGCACTCTTAATATCTGGAGGATTCGCTCTGCTCGTGTACTGGAGTATTCCGGTTGCCCCACCGAGGTACATAAAAGAATGGGGGTTTGTTGACACCTTAAAGGAATACTCGGACCTCGCATATCAGGCTCAATCTACTGCCGCATTTGTTAATCCCTATGCAGCGGTGCCATCATTGCATGTGGGATGGGCGATTATTCTCGCCATCGTAGTCTTCAGAACTACACGGAATGGCCTTCTGCGTGCAGCATCAATCGCAACGATGGTGTTGCAATCAATATCAGTTGTGGCCACAGCCAATCACTACCTTTTCGACGGTGTCGTGGGAGCAGGTGTCTGCATAGTGAGTCTCATGATTGCACTTTGGCTACAGCAATCAGGTTATCCACGGATCCGCTCGTGGCTTCATCATCGGACTGATGACCGCTCCCCTGATTTTATTGAAAAATAATCATTCGGTGGAATTTCGTACCATGCTATGCCCAACATGCGAGGTCCTAGCCTCGCCGCCGCATGGCGAGTGAGCGGAGCAATAACTAATTCAGCATTAGGCAGCTTGCGTTGAATCCAGATCGCCAGTGCTTCAGCACCGGCTTCTGCTCCTGCATGGTGTACTGCAATGCGCGCTCTAGCAGAATCGACGATTCGCTTGGCAAAGTCATCGCGAAGGAGCGTGAGAGCTTCCTCGCGTGTTTTGGGGCGACTAATGATCGAGACTTCCGTACCACGAAGAGATACCAGCGCACGATGAGTTGATTCCCTAAATTCGGCGTTGCCCGCTGCACTCGTTAGCTCGGGATGCTCGAGCATCACAAGGACATGTATTTCTTTTCGAACTGCGCGAGCAGTGCTGATTGCCTCGTTAAGAGTGCCACCGGCCCGAATCACTTCGGCAGCCACAACTGCCTGCCAACCGCTGCCCATCAGAGCTTGATCGCTACTCTCAATAGTCACGCGATTTTCAATTTGATCGAAAGCTTCATGAAGATTGTCCGGCGATCCGAAACCATCACCCGTAGCCAAATAAAGAAGTTCAGTCGCTCCATCCTCGATCGCCTTTCGCACCGCAGCGATGGATTCCTTGACCGGTACCGCTGTTGCTTCTGAGTGAAGCTGCGGAATTGTATCGGGTTCGATCAGCAGTGGAGGATCTATTGGGGCAAGATAAACATTATTCAAAGAACATAGATGAAATGGGATGCAACAGTCCGCATCAGCAACAACAGCAAGCGAATGTTTCACAGAGATGTTTCCTCTTGAGACCAATGCTCAAGAATTACTAATTGCTCGGTCATGTTGCCTATGCTAGCGTGGCTATTCATGAGGGAGGAGTCCGCCGGGCGCGGGATCCTCTCACTGGGAGTTATTTTTGTAGGGCCAGGTTAAGAGTAGGAATACTTCGAGTTCGATGCCAACGACCGAAAACAAACAAGTAATCATCGAGCAATTCAAGCAACATGAAGGCGACACTGGGTCGCCTGAGGTTCAAATTGCCCTCCTCACAAATCGTATTGTGCAGCTGACTGAACATCTCCGTGAGCATAAGCACGATTACTCCACTCGACGTGGCTTGCTAAAGCTCGTAGGCCAAAGACGTCGTCAGCTCCGGTACCTCAGTAATAAGGACGTGGAGCGATACCATCAGGTAATCCAGGCTCTGGGGTTGCGCCGCTAGTGCGTGACCCTTTGTTTCGGGTAAGAAACCAGGAACTTTTGAGCCTTCGAATTGACCACCACGCAGCCCGAGGCGTGCTCGGTCGGACCAGGAATCTTTAAGACAGCCGGCGGCAAGTCCGCCCCGATACCCGCTAAACAATCCCAGTTTAACGTCGCGATCTATATGATCGCTGTGACGTATATTTAGACCCAAATCTCAATAGTGATAACAGATATTTGAATCAGACAAGAGGACGATAAGAGAGTGACACTCCAAACAACTACATCTCATAACTACCCAGAGGGCACTTCGGTTTTCTCGAATACAATCGAAGGTCAAACCTTCGAGATCTCAAGCGGACGACTAGCACCAAACGCTGCGGCTGCCTGCACCATCCGCTATGGCGACACAATGCTCCTGATCACGGTTTGCCATGAGAACCCGCGACCAGGCATCGACTTTTTCCCACTTACGGTGGACTTCGAAGAACGAATGTATTCCATCGGCAAAATTCCAGGGAATTTCTTCCGCCGAGAAGGCCGTCCCGGTGTTGATGCAACATTAGCGGCTCGCATGACCGACCGCCCGATTCGTCCATTATTCCCAAAGGGGTTCAAACGCGAAGTACAAGTGGTTTGCATGCTCCTTACCTCCGACCGTGAACAGCCAGCAGATGTATTGGGAACAATCGGTGCATCGGTTGCAGTAAATCTTTCGGAACTTCCATTCGAAGGGCCCGTCTCCTCAGTACGGGTGGCTCGTGTAAACGGAGAATTCAAAGCGTTCCCGACCTATGACGAGATAGAAGCATCCGATATCGACTTGGTCGTCGCAGGCACTGAGGAATCAGTTGTGATGCTCGAGGCAGGTGCTAAACAAGTCCCTGAAGAAGAAATAATTGAGGCGATCGAGTACGCCGAGGAAGTGATCGGTCAAGTTAACGCCCTACAACGTCAAATTATCGATGCATTAGGTCAAAAAAAGATGGAGTTTGAGGTTCCAGAACCAACCGATCCGGAACTCGTTTCGATGGTAAAGAGCGTTCTAGATGGTCGTGACGAGGAGATGTTGGCTGCGATTAGTGGTGAAGGTTTCCGTGGAGTCGATGAACTCGGAGCGCAGGTCTACAACGAGATGGTTTCGAAAATTCCCGATGATGAGGAATTACCTTACGAACAGCGTCTCGTCAGGAACACCGTCGAGGCCGAACTAAAGCTGTTTGTCCGAAATCGTGTGCTAAAAGAAGGCTTACGCGCCGACGGACGCCATCCAGATGAGCTACGTACAGTTACTTCTGAGGTTGGCGTTTTGCCACGAGTGCATGGTTGCGGACTTTTTCAACGCGGAGAGACTCAAGTACTCAGCGTTGCCACGTTGGGCGCTCTACGCGATCGTGCGAAGGTGGATCGAATTGCTCCAGGCGACTGGAAGTACTTCATGCACCATTACAACTTCTTGCCATTCTCTGTAGGGGAAGCGCGCTTCTTACGTGGCGCGGGGCGGCGAGAAATTGGCCACGGTATGCTAGCCGAGAGAGCTATCGAACCCGTACTACCAGACTTCAATGAGTTCCCTTACACCATACGCGTTGTGTCAGATGTATTAGCCTCGAACGGATCAACATCACAAGGATCCGTCTGTGCGTCGACACTTGCGCTGATGGATGCCGGTGTACCGATTGACGCACCGGTCGCAGGAATCGCAATGGGACTGATGTCTACTCCAGATGCTAGCGAATATAAAGTGTTAACTGACATTGCTGGCATTGAAGACGCCTTCGGAGACATGGACTTCAAAGTGGCAGGTACAGAAGCAGGTGTCACTGCTGTTCAACTCGATATCAAACTATCGGCATTACCCTCAGATTTCATGAACGAGGTATTCAGCAAGGCGCGCGATGCGAGAATGGAGATTCTCGACATCATGGGGAATGCGATCGAAATGCCACGTGAAGAAGTAGGTGCATTCGCCCCAAAGATCAGTGTCGTCAGAATCGATCCAGCAAAGATCGGTGCGGTGATCGGTCCTGGTGGGCGCGTTATCAACTCAATTATTGAACGCACAGGCGCCTCCATCGATATCGAGGAGGACGGATCAGTATTTATAGGAGCATCCGAATCTGACGCAGTGGCAAGAGCAATTTCAGAAGTAGAGGGACTTACCAAAGAAGTTGAGGTTGGTGACGAGTACGAAGGATCAGTTGTTCGCCTAATGGCGTTCGGAGCTTTCGTCGAGATCTTGGCTGGTAAAGACGGACTCGTCCACATTTCAGAAATGGCTGAGGGCCACATTGACCGAGTAGAGGATGTCGTCAACGTAGGTGACAAGGTTAAGGTCAGAGTGATCGAAATCGATAATCTCGGTCGAATTAACCTTTCAATGCGTGAAGCGGGAGGTGACGGTGCCGTAGGGCTTTCCGACGAACAAGTGGACAGCACGTCAAGCGAACGTTCGGATAGAAACGATCAGAGAAGAGATTTCGACAATCCCAACGAACGCTCGCAAAATCGTAGAAACAACCAACCACAGCGCAGAAATAACGATCGACAGCGTGGTGGTCGAAATCGCAACGATCGCCCTCGACGAAACGACGGTGATGCAGATTCTGGTGGGCGCCGCTGGTAAAGCGTAAAGGCCTGAAAAGATGAGCCTCATCGAGGTCAAGGTCGTTTGCCTCGACCTCGATGACACCCTTGTAGACGCGCGTGGATCATGGCACGCGGGCTTTGCAGAAGTAACCAATCACCTGCTCGAGAGATCTCCTAAGTTTTCTGCACTAGGCTCGCCCGAAGAGATCTACGAGCAACATCTACGACCACGCATAATCGCGGCGCAACGCAAAGCTGGTAGCAACGAATGGAGTAATGATTTTGCACGCGAAGGGTTTCGTGAGCTCCTCAGGGAAAATGCGGATCTTGGACCAACGGAGTCCGACTCTATCTTCAACGCTTACCTTGAGGCTTGGCCGCGTTATCTCCGGCTCTTCGATGATGTTTTAGAGGCCCTCGAAGCATTACAAAAAAAGTTTAGACTGGCACTAATCAGCAACGGTATCGGACATGAACAACGCCGCAAACTCGACCGATTTTCGCTTAACAGATACTTCGATGTGTGCGTAATTTCTGAAGAAATCGGGATTACGAAACCTGACCCCAGAATCTTCAAGTACGCACTACAAGCACTTGATATTGAAGCGGTATCTGCTCTTCATGCCGGAGACAACCTACATCACGATGTCGCCGGTGCACGCGACTATGGGATGTATGGGGTATGGGTGAATCGTCGCGGTGGACGATTCGAAGGTCCAAATGAGGCAGATGCTGAGGTCAGAGACCTAAACGGTCTGGTTCGACTGCTAATTCCCTGACATTTTCCTTAATGAACTCACCCGCCCTATTTACGGTCTATAACTTTATGTGCTGCCGTCACTATGCCATCAGGGGTGAGATCCATCAGTTCTAACATTTCTGACCAAGTTCCAGACTCGCCGTAACGGTTAACCCCGACAAATTCCATTGGAACTGGTTCAACACTTGCCAATGCATGCGCAGACATACCCCCAAGTCCTGCATAACTCAGGTGCTCTTCAGCAATAACAAGCGCGCCGGTGTCTCGGGCGGCACCTTCAAGAGCGGCCACGTCAAGAGGGCGAATCGTTGACATATTTAGCACGCGAGCCTCTAACCCCTCCTTAGCAAGTTGCTCCGCTGCCCGCAGCGAACGTTCAACCAGTAGACCGCACGCGACAATTGTCAGATCTCCACCGTCACGCAGCATGTGGGCGCGACCTAGCTCAAACTGTGCACCGTCCGTGTAAATCACAGGCGTTTTTGGTCGGGCTGTCCGCACATAGAACGGTCCCGGTGTTTTTGTGGCGACTTCTATAATTGCCTCTGCTTCGACAACATCGGCGGGGGTACAAACAGTGAACGTGGGCAGCGAGGAGAACACTCCAATATCTTCGATTGACTGAGCCGAAGCCCCATCCTCTCCGGTCGAAACTCCACCATGACTCGCTACAAGCTTGACATTGAGCTGAGGTTGAGCAACAGACATTCGAAGTTGATCGAACGCGTGCTCGGCGAAAACAGCGAACGTCGTCGCAAATACAGTGTGTCCTGCTGCTGCGAAACCTGCTGCCGCCGAAATCATATTCTGTTCAGCAACTCCAAATGAAAAAAAACGTTCCGGGAACTCATCGCGAAATTTCCGTGCGGACGTGGATTTACCCAGATCGGCGTCAACCACCACAAGATTGTTGCCTTCCTTTTGAAGGCGAATCAGAGTAGGGCCAACAGCTTCACGTGTAGCAGCGAGTGGGTGTACCTCTGCAGTTGCCATCATTCAGCCAGTTCAGCCATTGCTAACGTGAATTCTTCGTCAGAAGGAGGAGCTCCGTGAAATGCAGGATTATGTTCCATAAACGACACTCCTTTACCCTTAATGGTGTCGAATATTAGACAAACCGGCGCACCGCGCTGATTACGCGCCCAATCATAAGCGCGATCGATCTCGTCAAGATTATGACCGTCGATATCCGATAGCACGGTCCAGCCGAAAGCTTCGTATTTCTCGTGGAGCGGTTCGGAGTTCATCGTGGCCTTGGTAAAGTCATCGTTCTGAATGCCGTTGCGATCAACGATCGCAACAAGACCTTCTGCTTGGTGGTGCGCAGCAGACATCGCCGCCTCCCAGACTTGGCCTTCGTTTTGTTCACCGTCTCCCATTAGCACCCACACACGGGATTCATCTAGCTCCTGCAGCTGCTGTGCTAAACGAAGCCCGAGGCCAAACGATAGACCCATGCCAAGAGAACCTGCCGAATTATCAATACCAGGGGGCTTTCCTAGAACTGAGTGACCTTGGAGGCGTGTACCTATTTTCCGAAACGTGGACAATTCTTGAATCGGAAAATATCCGAACTCGGCAAGCAATGCGTACTGAACAGGCGTACAGTGCCCCTTCGACATGATGAAACGATCACGCTCATGCCACGACGGGTTCCCAGGATCATGACGGAGGTGCTTTGCGTACAGCACAGACAGTAGATCAGTGGAAGACAGCGAGCCGCCGATATGACCGGACTTCGCGTCATACACCATTTGAACGACATGCCGCCTGATACGTCGTGTCAGTTCAACGAGGTCCTGCTGGGTCTCAATCACCATTGTCATCATCGCCTCAGAATTCTTGAGAAGAAAAGTAATTATACGTTCGGCTGTTTACCCGGTCCAAGTAGATCTATGAAACATCAGAACATAAGAAATTGCAGCGAATATCGTATGGTCACTTGCGTAATGCCAATATGAATTATTCTTATAGGATCAGAGGATGATCAGACGGAGCATGTGATGACACTGTTTCGGGTCCTTTTGATTGTTTCAGCCGTGATCATTGGTTACCTAATCCTGTTCGCACCGACTCGTTTGCAACGGATCGGATTTCACGCGAAGCGCGTCGGTCTTGTATATGTCGCAGCGATTTTAATCCATGCAGTCTTGCGGCTCTGGTTGGGATGGGGAACTTAACCAATGACTCGGAGGAGTCCTCGAATCCTTGTTTGTCCACAAGAGTTCAAAGGTTCGTTAACCGCTCGTGAGGCCACTAGCGCAATAGCTGAAGGTGCCGCAGCTGCGCTTGGAGATTCTGCACAGATTCAAGAACTGCCCTTAGCTGATGGTGGCCCTGGAACCGTCGACGTCTGCGTAGCCATTACTGGTGCGGAACGAATCTTTACTACAGTTACTGGCCCATTTGGTCAAGCTCAATCGGCTTCATACGGATTAATGAAAAATAGCGATGACTTTTCTGCCGTTATTGAATCAGCAGCAGCGTGCGGACTTGTGCTTGTACCTCCAGACGACCGTCATCCTAATCGAGCCTCAACTCATGGTGTAGGAGAGCTAATTCTTGACTCGCTTGAGAAGGGGGCACGGCGAATCGTCATCGGTGTCGGTGGTACTTGCACTAATGACGGTGGAGCTGGGGCTGCACAGGCCCTTGGAATACGACTCCTTGATCAAAGTGGGACAGAAATCCCGCGAGGAACCCTCAACATGATGCGACTCGCATCATTGGATACAGAAAAAATACATCCTGAGTTATCCAACGCTGAGCTGTGTCTCGCAGTCGATGTGAATAACCCCCTGTTAGGTGCTAACGGTGCCACCGCTATCTATGGACCGCAGAAAGGCGCCTGCGATTGGCAACTACCTGGATTCGACGAGGCTCTCTCTACCTGGGTAACAACCATCGAGGACGCCCTCAACTTGTCTTTGGCCAATCTGCCAGGCGCCGGTGCTGGTGGTGGCCTTCCAATAGGCTTATTAGCTGCAACACATGCCGCTGGTGGCTCTATCTCCATCGAATCCGGTGCAGCACTTGTTGGAGATCTCGTCAAATTACGCAAAGCGATCGCTAATGCTGATCTGGTAGTGACGGGAGAGGGTTCAACGGATTCTCAAACTGCGTTCGGAAAGACCGTCTCTCATGTAGCCTCACTTTCCGCAGAAATTGGAACAAGATGCTGCGTTATTTCTGGAAATATCGATGGGCTACCTGACGGTGTAATTGATTCTGAAGTTTCAACACCTCCTGGTTCGAGTGTCGAGGAGGCGTTGTTACTTGGCTCTCAACCCATAAGGTTAGCTGCCAAAAAGCTAATTGAGAGAACAATCTCTCGCTAATGCGCTAGCTCTCGATCAATAGTGAACCAAAGCTTCCGATCGGAGCGCGAGCTCCGTGTCAGTAACACAGGTTCACCTTCAATCATTCGTGGACGCACTCTATCTCCTGTATCAATCAGATCATCTCTGTCCAACTCTTCACCAGTTTCTTCATCAATCACGTGCCTCAGTGCCGTACGTTCACGAATTTCACCAGCGGTAATGCACCCATTAAGATCACGAATACCAGCCAACTGAATAAAGACACCATCCTTGCCGCCAGCATGGAGCCCCACAGCAGCGAGGGCGCCAATCATTCCATTTCTATTTCCCCCTAAGCCACGAAGTAGAACATTGGACTCCGTTGCATAGCGTTCAGCATCTACGAGCTTAAGTATCTCTTGCTGGCAGCGTCGGCCCCAAGCGAGAACGTGTGGCATGTCAGTGTGACGAGTGAGGATAGCGATGGCAGGATTAGCCTTGCCGGACGCATGTTCACGAACCAACTGGACCAAATGGTCTTCGATATCGAATACGGTCCTATCAGTTTCTATAGCCACTGCAACGGATCGATTGTGAGTTGTTGCCTTTATCTTAGTGCTCTTCAGAAGTTGATGGCGCGTTATGCCATTTGTACGAGCGAAACCTTCCGACTCGATTACTTCCGCCCACTCACGAACAATCCTGCTGGTGCCTCGACCACCAAGGATGTCTGTGTCGTCCAATCCGATTATGAAACGTTCGCTAACCAAGGGCGTGCTCCATTTCCTGTGATGAAATACCTGCTCAGCTAGTCGTATCCAAGTTCATGCAGCCTCGCATCGTTAATACCAAAATGGTGTGCAATCTCATGTAACACTGTGATACGCACCTGCTTAGGAATCTCGCTTGGACGAAATGCGCGCTCTAGAGGGCCTTGGAAGATGACAATACGGTCGGGTAGAGCCATGTGATATTCGGTACGGTCGACCAACGGGGTACCCACGTAGAGTCCAAACAAAGATTGCTCTTGCATGTCTTCTGATAAATCACTGACCTTAGGCTCGCGTTCGATAACAATCTCCACATTATTTAGGTGTGCACGAGTCTCCATTGGGAGTGTGCGCAGAGCGCTTAGCACTAGTCGTCTGAACCGATTACGCTGCATCGCCATCAAAAGAGTAAATGGCCGCCAAGCAACCATGCGAAGTAGTTGCTTTCGCGGATTGTGCTTGTTCGAATTTATCAAGTTGAATAATTAACTTCCCTAGAAATAGAAATGCACCAGAAGCAACCTATGTATAGTCCGCAAAAACTTTAACTTGCCAAATTAAAAAAATCGCTATTGATCGGTGGTGAGTCGAAGTTGGAGAATCGACCTGTGTTCCAACTGACATATCGTGCTCTGCTAACTCTTATGGTCTTAACTGTGTTTGCTTGTCGTGTAGAGACAATACAGCCAGTTCCTATCGCGCCGATAACAAAAGAAGTCGCCGAGGGTGCCACACGAAGCTACATGATGGGCTTTTCCTCGCTTCCAGCAGCACTCACTGAAAGTGCCTACCTCGAGACTTACGACATAGCGAGTGCCCATGGAGAAGCATTACTCATCCAACGATCACCCGCTTGGGCTGACTTTTTACCAGGAGCCAAGATCTCCGAACAATTGCGCTCTCAAACACTCGCTCAAAAGAACGCAACTAGCACTCGGGGACTTGAGCTGATCTACGTTCTCGACCCATTTACTCCGGAAACGCGTATGGGCCTGCATGGGCTGCCTGATTCACATCACGGTCAGACGCTCTCTAACATTGAGTTACGTGACGCACTTGTCGCAGATGCGCTATTTGTTGCTCGGAACTTTCGACCTGCCTATCTCGTGATCGGTAATGAGATAAATGTAGTTTTTGAAAGAGATCCCAAGTCGTATTCAGAATTTGTTTCGGTGTACTCAGAACTTTATGACGCTGTTAAGAGAGCTGTACCAAGCGTTCGTGTACTAACAAGTTTTCAGTACGAAGAATTCCTTGGGGTAGTCCCTTGGCTGCCTTCTCATACTGCGCGCTGGAATCTACTCAAAGATTTTGAAGGTCGACTCGACCAATTTGGGGTCACTAGCTATCCATCGTTCGCGTTCACAAACGCTCGGAAGATAGAACCTTCGTATTACGAGCAGATCAGAGATCACACTGACCTACCAATTGCCTTCGTGTCAGTTGGCTACGCTTCGGGTGCTGGTCGCGAAGGCATTAACTCAACAACGCCCGCTGAACAAAGACGCTATCTACAACGTTTGCTTGAGGATGCTGACAACTTAAATATTTCGTTACTTATCTGGCTCATTGCTCGCGATCTCTCATACTTAACAACAGCTCCCGAAAACCTAGCCTCTGAACTTGGTTTACATCAAGCTGATGGAACCCCGAAGGAAGCTTGGGACGCGTGGCTCAAAGCATATAAGCGCCCATACAACCTAATAACATCTACGGATACCCAATAATTTGAAAATAAAAAACATACGGCAGAGCCGGAATAACACATCCAAATGCCAATCACCTCTAAGCATAGTTAAGGGTTCGGTTCGTTAGAGCCCGCGAAATTATGAGGCGCTGAATCTCGGACGTACCTTCCACAATCATCAGCTGGCGAGCATCTCGATAGTGGCGTTCTAGCGGATGGTCCATCATGTAACCTTGCCCTCCGAGCACTTGCAACGCTTCCGACGCAACTCGATTTCCCATTTCAGTAGCGTAAGCCTTGGCAACAGAAAGCATGTGCCCATGCTCAGGCCCAAAACGACCATTATCAATCATCCAAGAACCTTGATAGACAAGCGTCCGAGCTGCTTCGATATCAATCGCCATTTCCGCAAATTTCATTTGAATCGCCTGAAGATTTATTAGGGGGCCTCCAAATGACTTTCGCTCCCGAGCAAATTCCAAAGCGTAATGAAGAGCCCCTTCGGCTAATCCAACAGCACGGGCACCGACTACTGGCCTTAGCGAGTTAAGTGTTGCTAGAGGGGCACGCATCCCTAGTCCTTCATTGCCACCAACTATATTGGCGGCTGGAACGCGCACTTCATCGAATGTCAGCACGCCCGTCGGAATGCCACGTACTCCCATCTTGCGATCAATCGAGGTCACCTCAAAGCCATCCAGCGATGTATCCACGAGAAATGCACTTAGTGAACTTGGATCAGTGGGGTCAGTCTTCGCGAATACGACCACTTGGTCAGCATTTGGACCACCTGATATGTAGCATTTTTGTCCTGTGATTACATAATCGTCTCCATCTCGGCGGGCGCGCGTTTGGAGGTTAGCTACGTCTGACCCTGCATCAGGTTCAGTAAGGCAAAAAGCTGCTTTCTTCTCACCACGGGCAACTGGACCGATATAGGAACTCTTCTGATCGTCGGTACCAAAAAACTTTACCGTGTGCGTAGACAGGGATGAGAGCAACAGCATCAACCCTGCCGAACAGTCATATTTGGCGACTTCTTCAATAGCAAGAGTGAGTGCGAGAGTTCCGGCGTTTGATCCACCGACCTCAACAGGCAAGGTAATTCCAAGAAGGTCCGCCGCCTTAAAGGCCTGAAAGTAATCCTCCGGATATTCCCCTTTGGCATCGACTTCAGCGGCACGAGGAGCGACTACTTCCCTAGCAACGCGCCTAGCAGTCTGCTGAATTAACTGATGTTCCTCTGAAAGATCAAAGTCCATAAGCTCCCTAACACTACCGTCTACAAACCACATGCAGCGAAACGGAGCCTACCGGATCAGCAGACTAAGTGCTGTGAAGCTCCACAACCGACGCCTTCTCTAACAAGCCGAATACCAACTTCGATAGAATCGAATGGTTCTACTAACTATTCAGATTTCCGATTCTTGCGGTCAAATCGTCTACCAGCACGTTGCGTGCCCGATCTAAACGGTTGTCAATCAGTCTCCATCGCACTACACTTGAGGAAGCGTGGGGCGCTATCTTTTCAATTCGATGAAGTAACTGAAGCCTCGGCGGTTGGCTCCGTCGGGGATTTTTTCGTGTGTACGGTTGGTAACAAAGAGCAGAGAAGCTGCTTGCGCAGCATTGAACTCGCAACCGGACCTAGCGTCTAACGCCCAAAGATGAAGAAGTTTGCAGGCTACTAAGGGGTTCCCTTTGACCACGATGAACCAGCAGATAGTCCATTCTAATCGGCGTATACCAAGTTTAGTAAAGACATACGGGGCGACGGACAAAGTTCTCGAGATGCCCAATCTGATCGAAATGCCACGGCGATCATACGAACGCTTCAAAAATGAGGGTCTGCAAGAACTATTTGATGAAGTCACACCGATCGACGATTTCACCGGTGGACGCATGGAACTGCGTTTCACGTCTTACCGCTTTGAGGATCCCAAATATTCTGAGGCCGAAGCGCGCGATCGTGAACGCACTTATGCTGCTCCGATGCGTGCCACAGTGGAATTGCTTGTTAAGGAGACAGGCGAAGTTAAGGAGCAAGAACTGTTCATGGGTGACATCCCACTCATGACTGAACATGGCACCTTCATCATCAATGGCGCTGAACGCGTCGTAGTCTCGCAGCTCGTCCGTTCTCCTGGCGTTTATTTCACCGGGACAAACGACCCTGCCACTGGGCGTCAACTTGTCGCTGCAAAACTAATCCCAAATCGCGGGGCCTGGCTTGAATTTGAGACATCAGTAAAAGACTTGATCTCTGTAAAAGTTGACCGCAAACGACGTATACCCGTCACTGTGCTTCTTCGCGCGATTGACCGCGAGGATGGCCTAGCTATGGCCGATCTTGGTACCGACGAACGTGTGAGGGCCATGATCGAAGACGTCGATACTGATGAAGACCATTCATTTCTAGAAGCAACTCTTGCAAAAGATCCAACTACAAATCAGGCCGAAGCACTTGAAGAATTCTATCGTCGCTTACGCCCGGGAGATCCACCAACGGCTGATAACGCGCGTGAGTTACTGGAGACATTACTTTTCTCCGATCGGCGTTATGACCTTGGCAAAGTCGGACGCTACAAACTAAATAAACGACTTGATCTCGTTGATGCTCCGGAAACACGTTCCTTGAGGCGCGAGGACCTTTTAGCGATTATTCGTCGCATCTGGAATATCAACAACGGTAAAGGGCAACCGGACGACATCGATCATCTCGGCAACCGTCGTGTGCGTTCTGTAGGCGAGTTAATGCAGAACCAGTTCCGGGTCGGAATGTTACGCATGGAACGAGTTGTTAGAGAGCGCATGACAATCACTGATCCGGAGGAAGCAACTCCATCTGCACTTGTCAATATCCGCCCAGTCGTAGCATCAATGAAAGAATTCTTTGGCGGATCGCAGCTATCCCAATTCATGGACCAAGTGAATCCGTTATCTGAGATCGCACATAAAAGAAAATTGTCAGCCCTAGGTCCTGGCGGCCTCTCAAGGGACCGCGCCGGATTCGATGTTCGTGATGTTCATTCCAGCCATTACGGCAGAATCTGCCCAATCGAAACACCCGAAGGTCCCAACATTGGATTAATTGGGAGTCTAGCCTCGTACGGCGTTGTTAATGATTTCGGGTTTATTGAAACGCCATACCGGCCTGTTGCCCACGAGCTACCTAAGAAATTCAATCGCCAGCTGGAAGGCCGCTATCTTGCTGATGACGTTAAGAGCAGCACCGGCAAGATAATCGGCTCAGAAGGTCAACTGGTTGATGAAAAACTTGCTCGAGATCTCGGTAATGCCGCTGAAGAGACGATTCCTCTCCGGCCATTCGCAACAAATGAGACAGTCTACCTAGACGCGCACGAGGAAGAACAATATCGAATTGCACAGGCAAATATTGGTATCGACGATACTGGGAACATTACTGAGGAGCGCGTCGAAGTCAGGCATGGCCATACCTTCGAAATGGTGGGCCGTGTAGAGATTGATTACGTGGACGTATCTCCGAAACAAATAGTTTCGGTTGCTGCTGCAATGATTCCATTCCTCGAACATGACGATGCAAATCGCGCGTTGATGGGTGCAAATATGCAACGGCAGGCAGTTCCACTGCTTCGTCCAGAAGTTCCCCTAGTTGGAACAGGAATGGAACTACCAGCTGCTGCTGACTCTGGCCAAGTGCTACATGCTGAGGAAGACGGTCAGATCACATCTGCGAGCGCCAACTTCATCCAAGTGAAATATGATTCCGGTCGTGAAGAGCGGTATCCACTGCTCAAGTTTGTACGTTCAAACCAAGGTACTTCGATCAACCAACGTCCGATCGTAAATCGGGGACAACGAGTCGAGAGAGGTCAACCTCTCGCGGACTCTTCCTGCACGCAGGATGGTGAACTGGCACTCGGAAAATCTCTACTCGTTGCATTCATGTCCTGGGAAGGTTTGAACTTCGAGGATGCGATTGTGCTCTCTGAATCCGTGGTGCGTGATGACAAGTTCACGTCAATCCACATGGAAAAATATGAAGTCGAAGCTCGTGACACAAAACTCGGAGCTGAGGAGATTACCCGCGATATTCCAAATGTAGGAGAAGAAACCTTACGCGACCTCGACGAAGAAGGAGTCATCCGTATTGGCGCCGAAGTTCGAGAGGGCGACATCTTAGTCGGCAAGATCACGCCGAAAGGTGAAACTGAACTGACCCCAGAAGAAAAGCTTCTGCGAGCGATCTTTGGTGAAAAAGCTCGCGAAGTTAAGGATACGAGCCTGCGTGTCCCCCACGGTGAGCGCGGCAAGGTAATAGATGTACGTGTATTCAGTCGTGACAATGGAGATGAGCTACCGGCCGATGTTAACAAAATGGTTCGTGTAGCCGTCGCACAGAAACGGAAGATTGTTTCTGGTGACAAGATGGCAGGGCGCCACGGGAATAAGGGCGTCGTTTCAACGCTGCTACCACTCGAAGACATGCCCTATCTGGAGGATGGAAGGCCTGTTGAGATCGTTCTCAATCCAATCGGCGTCCCTTCTCGAATGAATATTGGTCAGGTACTAGAGACGCATTTAGGATGGGCAGCTTCTACTCTAGGCTGGCGTGCGATTACACCGGTATTCGATGGGGCATCAGAAACTGAGATTGAAGATGCCCTTAGCCGCGCTTGGTTCGCAATTCAATCTGGCGCTGTAGATACCGAGGCCGCAATAAAAGCCGCAGACACAGATGTGGGCCAGCGCGTTGACCTCTCAGCGATGGAGGCCTACCTCGAGGATGGAGGCTTTGATCATGATGAAGTGTTACGTACGGGAGAACCCGGTACGGCTACTCGAGCATGTCTTTCCTTGTGGATGGAAGGTCTCGGCGAAAAAAACGTACGACGCTTAAGTGATGAGAAGTTCAACGAGCGCGTTACTGCAGTAGCTGCACGAACTAATTTAGCGTCGCCGATTTGGGGCAAACAGACTCTTTATGATGGTCGTACGGGCGAACAGTTCGACCAACCTGTGACAGTAGGTTACATCTATATGCTGAAACTCATCCATCTAGTGGATGACAAGATCCATGCACGCTCAACTGGCCCCTATTCGTTGATTACTCAGCAACCTTTAGGGGGTAAAGCCCAATTCGGTGGTCAGCGATTTGGAGAGATGGAGGTGTGGGCGCTCGAAGCATACGGCGCAGCACACATCCTGCAAGAAATGTTGACTGTGAAATCAGATGATGTTGTTGGACGTGTGAAGACATACGAAGCAATCGTTAAGGGTGAGAACACGATGGACCCGGGTGTTCCCGAGTCGTTCAAAGTCTTAGTAAAGGAACTCCAATCGCTTGGCCTGGGCGTAGAGATCCTAAACGATTCCTCGGAAGAGATGGGTTTCGGCGAAGAATACATAGAGCAAATCCCCTCACTTGGAATCAACCTCACAGGTCGCGAAGCAGAGGATGCTACCCGTGCTTGAAGTCAACGATTTCAATGCAATTCGTCTAGGCCTGGCCTCATCATCTCAGATCATGTCCTGGTCGTATGGTGAGGTAACCAAGCCCGAAACGATCAACTACCGAACATTAAAGCCAGAAATGGATGGGCTTTTTTGTCAGCGAATCTTCGGACCAATCAAGGATTTCGAATGTGCCTGCGGGAAGTACAAGCGCATCCGGTACAAAGGTATTGTCTGCGATAGATGTGGCACTGAGGTAACACGAAGTAAAGTCCGCCGTGAACGAATGGGCCATATCACACTAGCCGCTCCGGTAACCCACATCTGGTTCGCTAAGGGAGTACCAAGTCGACTTGGCCTACTCCTGGACATTCCACCCCGAACGTTAGAGCGTGTTCTCTACTTCGCTCAGTATGTCGTGACAGAGGTTGATGACGAGTCACGATCTCACGCTCTCGATCTGCTTCATCTCGAAATTGACGAAGAGGCCTCACGCCGAGAAGGTGAAATTGGAACGCAAATCACCACGCGCGAAGAAACGTTGGAAACCGAGCTTGCAGCGATAGAAAGTCGCAAAGAAGAAGAAGTGGCGTCTGCCGACAAGGAACTTACTAAACAAATAGACGAGGTCATGACCGAAGCGCGTGAGCTTGAGAAGGATCTAAGCGAGCGCTCTGGTGAAAAGCTACGAGGAAAACTGGTTTTCCGCGATCAGATGATCGGTCAGCGCAGTGACAACATCACTGATGAAACAATAAAGTCCCTCCAAGATGCCACCAAGATAACGGTGGAGAATATTGAGTCAGCCACCGCGGAAAATAAGTCCGATATTCAACTTATGGCGGATGCTGCATCTCAGCAAAAGCGCGATGCAGCATTTGAAGAGCTTGAGCCTTTACGAGAACAGTCGATCTTGATCCGCAACGAAGTCAATAAGGAATATGAGCCACTAGTGAAATGGCTCGAAAAACTCCGAGACCCCATCGAATCAGATGCGCTTACGGTGCTCAGTGAAGACGAGTTCCGAGAATATGAAGAGCGCTTTGGGCTCGTTTTCAAAGCATCGATGGGTGCCGAGGCAGTGCTTTCAATCCTTCAAAGGTTCGATCTCGATGCACTACGTTTAAAGTTGCAAGATGAACTGCACTCAACCAGTGGCCAACGACGTAAGAAAGCAACAAAGCGTTTACGTATCGTTGAGTCACTTCGTAAATCAGGGAACCGACCCGACTGGATGATCATTAGTGAACTGCCTGTTCTCCCACCCGATCTGCGCCCAATGGTGCAATTGGAAGGCGGGCGTTTTGCTACTTCAGACCTCAACGACCTATACCGCCGAGTGATCAATCGCAACAACCGGCTAAAGCGCCTGCTTAGTCTTGGTGCACCGGAAATCATTATTCGCAATGAAAAACGAATGCTCCAAGAGTCGGTCGATTCGTTGATCGACAATGGGCGCCGCGGTCGAGCAGTATCTGGTTCCGGAAATCACAAACTGAAATCTCTATCTGACCTGCTGAAGGGTAAGCAAGGGCGGTTTCGTCAAAATCTTCTCGGCAAGCGAGTCGACTACTCAGGTCGTTCCGTAATCATCGTTGGCCCTCAGTTGAAACTCGACCAGTGCGGACTGCCAAAGAAGATGGCATTGGAGCTCTTTAAACCATTCGTAATGCATGCCTTAGTTCGAAGTGGCCTTGCCCACAACATTAAAAGTGCGAAACGCATAGTTGAACGGGCACAACCTGAAGTATGGGATGTATTAGAAGAGGTAATCAAAGACCGTCCGGTCTTACTGAATCGGGCGCCGACACTGCACCGCTTAGGAATTCAGGCGTTCGAGCCAATACTAGTTGAAGGTTCTGCTATCCAACTGCATCCGCTTGTCTGTTTTGCCTACAATGCGGACTTTGACGGCGATCAGATGGCCGTGCATGTGCCACTCTCGTACGAGGCAGTGGCCGAGGCACGACAGGTGATGTTGAGTACTGAAAACCTCCTTTCGCCATCCGACGGTGAACCTGTGGTCGCGCCAACTCTAGATATGGTCCTCGGCTGCTACTACATGACTTATGAAGGCGTACTGCCTAATGACGTCCGCCCACAATCATTTATTGAAGTAGACCGAGTACGAATGGCTTACCAAGTCGGTCAAGTGGGTATTCAAGAGCCAATCAGACTGAAAGTCGATGAGCAATTTATTGATACTACTGTTGGGCGAGTGCTCTTCAACGAAATCGTTCCAAATGAACTCGGATACATCAATGAGCTAATGGATAAGAGCAAGCTACGGTCACTAGTATCTCGTTCACAACGCGATCTCGGTAACGCTCCAACAGTGGCCCTAGTGGATGCCATTAAAGATATCGGTTTCCGTTATGCCACCCAATCAGGACTCACAATTGCTGTATCAGACATCTCCGTGCCTAAAGCCAAACCAGAGATGATGGCTGAGGCAGATGCTCGAATCAGTGCGATGGAGGATCAATATCAACTTGGTCTAATCACTGCTGATGAGAAATATCAGGCTGCAATCAGTATCTGGTCAGATACGACAAACCGAATGCAAGACGCTCTATACGAGGCCCTTCCCCCCACTAGTGCTCTCGCGATGATGTCGAACAGTGGCGCGAAGGGAAATATTGCACAGATCCGTCAAATGGGCGCCATGCGTGGACTAATGTCGGACCCATCAGGGCGCATCATCGACCTTCCGATTCGAGCAAGTTTCCGTGAAGGATTGTCAGTTCTCGAATATTTCATCTCGACGCACGGTGCCAGAAAAGGGTTAGCGGACACGGCACTTCGTACTGCCGACTCAGGCTACCTGACTCGCCGCATGATCGATGTCTCACAAGACGTCGTAGTGCAACCAGGTACCTGCGTCGAACCGGGTGAACCGATCCCGGGCATCTGGCTCAGCCACCGCCCCGGGGAAACATTACTAGCATCACTCGAGGAAAGGATCGCAGGACGTTTTACTGCGTCCGCGGTCGCCCACCCCGATACAGGTGAGATATTGATCGGTGAAGATGAGGAGATTAACAACGAAATAGCGCACCAGATCGTTGAATCTGGGATTGATCGTGTTCATGTCCAATCACCGCTAACCGATACTAGCCCTCGAGGAATTGCACAACACAGTTATGGTCGTTCATTAGCAACCGGTGAACCGGTTGAACCCGGTACAGCTATCGGCATTATCGCAGCTCAATCGATTGGTGAACCTGGTACACAATTGACGATGCGGACTTTCCACACTGGTGGAGTCGCAGGCACTGACATTACCTCTGGACTACCGCGTGTTGAAGAAATTTTTGAAGCACGCGTTCCAAAAGGTCAAGCATTGCTCGCCGAGATCGACGGTGTGGTTCAGGTATCGAGAGACGGCGACCAAAGGACGATTTCGGTTACGGCTACTGAATCATTCACTGAGCAATTCGAGTTGCCTAAGGACTTTGAGCTATTAGTGGAAAATGGTGCGGAGGTTTCGCTGGATGAACTACTAGCACAGCCGCCCGAAGATTCTAATGAATCCGACGTACCTATGGTTCCGATCACGGCTACTGCCAACGGCACTGTGGAATTTGTAAGAGATGGACGTAGGCGGAGACCGATAGCTTTACGAATTACGGCAGAATTGAAGGATGTTCGAGAATATCCAGTACCAGCCAGCGGGCGTTTACGGGTTGAAGGCGGAGAGTTCGTGCAAGCGGGAAGCCAGTTAACGGAAGGACCACTCGACCCACAGGAAGTTCTGAAAATCATGGGAGCAGAAGCGTGCCAGCTGTACCTTGTCGACGAAGTGCAGCGTGTTTATCGCTCCCAAGGTGTTAATATCAACGACCGACATATAGAAGTCATCGTCAATCAAATGATGCGAAAAGTTCGCATTGAAGATCCGGGAGACACAGAACATCTCCCGACCGAATTGGTTGATCGCAATGAGTTTGGGGAGGAGAACGAACGAATCATTGCCAAAGGTGGTACTCCGGCAAAAGCTGAACCGGTACTGCTGGGTGTAACCAAAGCTTCACTGTCGACCGATTCATTCTTAGCAGCAGCATCATTCCAAGAGACCACGCGGGTACTGACAGATGCCGCAATCAGTGGTTCCACAGATCATCTCCGAGGCCTCAAGGAAAATGTGATCATCGGTAAACTAATTCCTGCACGCGCTGAGGTAACTGTCGAACGGCCAGAACCAATCGCAGAAATAGCGATGCCCGACTCGATGGTCTTACCGTTTATTTTCGACTTTGAACGTCAGGAAAACATCATCGGTGAAACACCATCGGCTTTCATGCCAAGCGAGGAGATGACAGCGGAGCTTGCGGGTGCAACTTCTTACGTTGCCGAACCCGACTAGAATGAGGTGATTAGTTTATTGAACTAGTAGGTTGCACTTCATCTCGTACCGGCAGCGGAAATGAAGTCCCGGCTGCCATCGGTCGTGGGCTGATCTGTATACCAGTATCAATTGGATTGAGGTTCACTAGGAGGCGCTCCCGTTCCTGCATTAGGCGCTCTTCCTGTGGTGAATTGTCATGAATCTTATACTGAACCAAATCAGCGATCTTTACCTTGCAGCTGTTATCGAAATTCTGCATTCCACACACGTTGCAAGGATCTCTTTTGCAATCCAGAGTGATTTCCTGTTCTAGCGTCTTTAACCATTCACCACGGAGGTAGCTCGCTTCGGTACCCCCGTGAATGTGCGCCCATGGATGAGTTTCCCAAAGTTCACGTGCGCGATAGGCATGAAAGGATGGGTCAACTCCACATTCCTCGAACGCAGCATCCCAGAGTGACCAATCGTGATGTTCAGACCAAGCATCGAATTTCGCACCAGCCCGCCATGCTTTTTCGATAACATCGCCTATACGACGGTCCCCTCTAGAAAGTACCGCCTCAAGTAACGATTTCTCTGGATCTTCCCAAGTAAATTGGACACCAATCTTACGGCAACCATTTCGGAGAATTTGATGACGCCGGCGCAGTGTTTCTGGGTCACACTGAGGTGACCACTGGTACGGTGTATGAGCTTTCGGTATGAAATTACTGGTAGATACTCGTACACGTGCCCGCGTACCTATGTGCTTCCGCCCAATCGCCTTAACTTCTGCTGCAATACGAATAATTTCTTCAATATCGTGATCTGTCTCGGTCGGTTGTCCGACCATGAAATACATCTTGATCGAAGTCCAGCCTCCACCGAAAGCATTCTCGGCCGCTGTGAGAATGTCGGCTTCGGATACAAGCTTGCTAATAGTGTTACGAAGACGCTGCGATCCAGCCTCAGGGGCAAGAGTCAAAGTGCGCTTCTTACCACGTGCAACAGCAGCTGAGATGTCGACTGAGAATGAGTCGACGCGAGTTGAAGGGATACTGATTTTGAGGCCTCTATCGCCATATACATCCATCAGTTGGTTAACCATCGGAGCAATTTCTGAGTGGTCCGTAGTTGAAAGCGACATCAAAGAGAGCTCATCGTAACCAGTATTGGCGAGTAGCTCACCGGCTGCCTGAACAACCTCTTCCACAGTTCGCTCGCGGCTCGGGCGATAAATCATTCCCGCTTGACAAAAACGACAACCCTGAGTGCACCCACGCTGGATCTCGATAGTGGCACGGTTATGTATTACTTCTATGTAGGGAACAATCGGTTTAGTGATCGGAGGTTCAAGAACCTGAACGACACGTCTGCTGACACGACCTGGAGCAGCGTCGTCGACTGGCTCGATCGTGTCAATGGTGCCATCGTCTTGATAGCGGACGTTGTAAAGAGATGGGACGTATACACCGTCTATACGGGCAAGCCTGCGATGAAGTTCACGGCGTGGACCTCCCCCTCGAAGTTTCCAAGCTGAGATCACGTCACAGATATCGCGAATTATCTCCTCGCCTTCGCCTAAAGCGAATGCATCGATAAATGGGGAAAGTGGTTCGGGTTCTAAGGCTCCTGAGCCACCTGCTATCACAATTGTTTCATCGTCGGTTCGATCTTCTGTACGCAAGGCTATTTTGCCAAGATCTAACATGTTTAAGACATTCGAATAGCAAGCCTCGTACTGCAATGTGACACCCAAGACATCAAATTCATAAAGAGGGTGCTTCGTCTCAAGTGACCGCAGTGGTTCATCGTGCTGTCTCAGTAACTCTTCGAAATCAATCCAAGGACTAAACACCCTTTCGGCTAGAGCGTCTTCACGACGATTGATGATGTCGTAGAGGATCATTAACCCAAGATTTGACATGCCGAGGTCATAGAGATCCGGATATGCGAGGGCAACTCGCAGCTCGTGCTGCACCCAATCCTTGGTGATCGAGTTTAGTTCCCCGCCCGTGTAACGTGCCGGGCGCTGAACTTGAGGGATGAGCGACTCGTAAACGGTCGTCATAGCAATAGCTCCTGTGTCTTTCGTTAAGGTGCCATTGCTACAGGCACGCTACTGAAAGGTTAGTAGGCCGTTAAGCTCGAAAACAACAATGCGACTGTTCTTCATTGAGTACAAACGTAGAATTGCATGATGACCGATGTGATTGCAGCCATCGTGCTTGCCGCAGGGAACTCCTCCCGCATGGAAGGAGACGACAAGCTCTGGGCCGATTTAGGCGGAAAGCCTGTGGTTGCCCGCTCATTGGAAAGTCTAATCGAACTCGCTGTACTGAATATTCTAGTCATTGTTAGCCCCTCAAGTCGTCATAAGGAACTGCGAAAACTTATTCGACGACCAAAGACACTAGAACTGCGCTTTGTCGAGGGCGGCGATAGGAGACAAGACTCCGTTGCTGCTGGAATCGCCGCAGCAGCAGAGGCTGATTGGTACTTGGTACATGACGGTGCACGCCCGCTGGCGACAGTGGAATTGTCGGCAGCTGTGCTTGACGCTGCACGCTTGTATGGTGCAGCAATTCCCGGTGTACCTGTAACAGATACATTAAAGCGAGTACACGATAACCGTAAGATTATCGAAACCGTAAACCGGACTCCGTTGCGTGCTATACAAACACCTCAAGCATTTTCAGGAGATGTGCTTCGTGAAGCACACAAGAAAATTCGAGGCGATGTGACTGATGACGCCGCAATGGTCGAAGAACTTGGTTACCCAGTGGCCTTAGTCGAAGGCGAAACAACAAATCTAAAAGTGACAAGAAAGACAGACCTATTAATCGCTCGAACATTCTTCGAGGCGAAGAGTAATACTCAAAGGGGACGCTGATGCGCGTCGGGTTTGGATACGACATTCACCAATTCCGAGACGGAGCTAGTGGTCCTCTACGCCTTGGTGGAGTTGATATACCTAATGCGCCTCAGCTGAAAGGACACTCAGATGGTGATCCACTGATACACGCGGTTATTGATGCATTACTTGGAGCTGCAGGAGAAGGTGACATTGGTAAACACTTTCCACCAGGGGAAGCAGCAACAGCCGGGATAGATAGCCGGGTACTACTAGAACGTGTTTCGGCACTGTTGTCGTCACGGCGGATCGATATTGTCAACGTCGATGCAACCATCATTGCTGAATACCCACCTCTTAGTGACCATTTCCTCGCTATGAGGGAGACTATCGCAAACGCACTGGGAATGGACGATGATCGTGTGAACGTGAAAGCAACTACAAATGAAGGGCTCGGTGTAATTGGCTCAGGTCAGGCAATCGCTGCTATGGCCGTAGCTCTTATCGAGGAACATGTACGATAGCGATGCAATGTTCAATAATTTGCATTGCTCGGCACTTGGATGATCCATACTGTGGGGACAATATGAATACCTTTATCCGCGAGTCTCTAAAGAAATTTCTGTTTTAACGTCGAGTCAACCCTACGACTATCTGATCGCCCAGAACGGACCATCCCCATGGGCTGGTTAACAACAATTAAGGAAGACATTAGAGCTGCACGGGATCGCGATCCTGCTGCACGCAATTGGATTGAGATCCTTTTAGCTTACCCTGGAGTACACGCACTGATAGTACATCGGTTCGTGTACCGGTTAAACCGCATCCAGACCCCGATACTCCCGCGAGTGATATCACACTTCATGCGTTTTCTAACTGGGATTGAAATTCACCCCGGTGCGCTTATTGGAAGGCGCTGCTTTATCGATCACGGGATGGGCGTCGTCATAGGTGAAACTACAATTATTGGTGATGACTGCCATCTTTATCAGGGAGTCACCCTTGGTGGCACATCGACGCTACAAGAAAAACGTCACCCTACCCTCGAAGAGGGTGTTGTAGTTGGTGCAGGTGCGAAGATAATCGGAGCCGTGACTATTGGAGCTCAAGCACGAATTGGAGCTGGTGCGGTGGTAGTGTCGAGCGTTCCAGCAAAAGCTACTGTAGTGGGTGTACCAGGTCACGTGGTCGCTTTTACCGTTCCAGCTACACATACCGAAAATCAGACGGTAGAACGACTTCCTGATCCAGAATGGGATCGGATAGATGCCCTCGAGCGTCGCGTTAAAGAACTAGAGACACTCATGAGTAGTAGTGAAGACAGTAGCTCTGAAGTATTTGTGGAACCTAATCAACAACTTTCAAGCATCCGCGACAACGATCACAACAAAGAAAGATAGGGCGCGCGAGATGAGATTATTGGACACTCTCACTAACAAACTGCGCGAAGTTGACCCTGTTCACGAAGGCTCTATAGGGATTTATGTTTGTGGCGTTACTCCCTACGCGGAGGCGCATGTAGGACATGCGATGTCGTTAATTGTCTACGACGTGCTCGTCAGATACCTGAGATGGGATGGCAATTCGGCTAGAGGCTATAACGTTACTTTCGTCACTAATTACACCGACGTTGACGACAAACTTATTGAGCGCGCTGCCGAACTGAATTGCGACCCTTTGGAGCTTGCATCTGAAAATATCGACCGCTGGGAACGAGAACAAATCGAGCTCGGTATCGTACCGCCTGACAAGCGCCCTCGGGTTACAGGTGAAATAGAGACGATCACTTCTACTATCGAAGAGATCATTCGCCAAGGATATGCCTACGTCACTACAAACGGCGACGTCTACTACCGTGTTCAGGTGAAAAATGACTATGGGAAGCTTTCACATAGAGAAATTGAAGGCCTGAGAGCCGGAACGCGAGGTGAGCTCGGCAAAGATAAAGAGTTTCCGCTCGATTTCGCTCTATGGAAGAAGCAGAAGCCAGGAGAACCTGCCTGGCCTTCTCCATGGAGTAACGGTAGACCTGGTTGGCATATCGAGTGTTCCGCTATGGCCCAACGGTACTTAGGTGACACCTTCGACATCCACGGCGGTGGAGTTGATCTCATCTTCCCTCATCATGAAAACGAAATTGCTCAGGCAGAAGCAGCAACTGGTAAACCATTTGCACGCCTATGGATGCATAACGGAATGGTGCAATACGAAAATGAAAAAATGTCGAAATCTACTGGCAATCTTGTTTCAGTGGCGGAAGCACTTCAACGCTGGCATCCCGCTGCATTGAGACTTTTCGTATTGAGCAGTCATTACCGAGGGCCCAATAACCTGACAGAGGAGGCAATGGGAGCAGCAACGCGTGGCATCGAACGTTTAGAGGGTGCACTTAAGCCGTTTAAGGCATCTCCGGATGCTACCCCTCTGGATCCGGAAGGGACGCGAACACGTTTTGTCGAAGCGATGGAGAACGACTTCGGCACTCCGCAAGCACTCGCTTCTCTGTTCGATTTAGCGCGTGCGATTAATCGCGGACGTGCTGAAGGTTTTGATCTCGGATTAGCTCAGGCTGAATTGCAAGAACTTACTTCAGTACTTGGCCTTCGCCTCGATAACATCACCTTCACTGAGGTAAAGATCGATAAAATTGCTCTGGCGGATACCGCATCAGAATTCGGAGTAGACCACAGTGGATCCGAGGTGGAATCTATCATTACTGCCTTGATTGAACGTCGCACAATCGCTAGAACCGAAAAAGATTTCATCTTGTCCGACGAGATTCGTGACAAGCTCGCTACGCTTCACATACTCCTTGAAGACACGCCAGAGGGAACCCACTGGTCAATGCAGTCGTAATTTAAGATCATGTAAACTGATGGGCACATTCGTTGACCGGCCGATCAGCATCGATATACTTGTAGCTTCCGATACGTACCCCCAGCGACGCTCTTTGAGTCAATGGGGTGCGTCTTGCTCCCTACGACTCGGGCAAAAATGAATGCTTGGAGACGTCGTAGCAAGCTATGGCCCGGGTGGCGCAATGGTAGCGCAACCGATTTGTAATCGGTAGGTTAGCGGGTTCGAATCCCCTCTCGGGCTCCAGCCTTTCGAAGAATCGTGCAGGGGTGGGAGAGTGGCTAATTCCAGCGGACTGTAAATCCGCCGCCTTACGGCTACGCAGGTTCGAATCCTGCCCCCTGCACCAGCACAGCAAATAAGAAAGTGAAATATTTTGATGGCCTATTGGATTTAGGGAAATAAGCGGTAAGAATATCAACGGATCAGTTAAAATGTGGAGCTTCAGTGGCGCGCAGCGCCAGCGGGCGGCACACTAGATGGTCGGCAGGTGCCCGATTCACGACGCCCGCTTAGCTCAGTGGTAGAGCGCATTCTTGGTAAGAATGAGGTCATGAGTTCAACTCTCATAGCGGGCTCCATGACCATGGCAGCTTCGTTGAGTTGAATGCAAACAAGAATAGAATGGCAACCAAGCACGGTGCTTGGTAGATAGAATCCCAGCTGACTGGGAAAAGAGTAGGAGACCGGGATGGCCAAGGGCGTATTCGAGCGGACAAAACCGCACGCCAACATAGGGACTATTGGTCATGTCGACCATGGCAAGACCACTTTGACAGCGGCAATTACCAAGTCGCTCTCGCTCACGGGAGGTGCAGACTTCCGTTCTTTCGAACAGATCGACAACGCTCCCGAAGAGAAAGCGCGCGGAATTACTATCGCAATCACACATGTGGAGTACGAGACAGAAAATCGTCACTACGCACACGTTGACTGCCCTGGTCACGCCGACTACATCAAAAACATGATCACTGGCGCTGCACAGATGGATGGTGCCATCTTGGTTGTTGCTGCTCCCGATGGTCCGATGCCTCAGACGCGTGAGCACCTTTTGCTCGCTCGCCAGGTCGAAGTTCCAAACATCGTTGTCTTCCTGAACAAGGTGGACATGATGGACGACGAAGAACTACTCGAACTGGTTGAGATGGAGATGCGCGAGCTGCTCACCGAATATGAGTTCCCCGGAGACGACGTCCCGATTATTCGTGGCTCTGCTTTGGCAGCATTGGAATCTTCTTCAGAAGATATGAACGATCCTGAGTATGCCCCGATCATGGAGCTTATGAATGCGGTCGACGAATATATCCCGCAGCCGGAACGTGCTAACGATCAACCGTTCCTAATGGCTATCGAAGATGTGTTCGGAATTAAGGGCCGTGGCACCGTAGTCACCGGTCGAATCGAGCGAGGAACAGTCAACGTTGGTGAATCCATCGAGATCATTGGTCTCAAGGACACGGTAACAACAACCGTGACCGGAGTTGAAATGTTCAACAAAACACTCGAATCCGGGGAGGCTGGAGATAACGTTGGTGCTCTACTCCGTGGTGTCGAGCGAGAAGATATCGAACGTGGTCAGGTATTAGCTGCCCCTGGTTCAATAACACCGCATCGAAAATTCAAAGGGCAGGTATACGTACTATCGAAGGATGAGGGAGGGCGTCACACGCCATTCTTCAACGGCTATCGTCCACAGTTTTACGTCCGAACTACCGACGTAACTGGAATGGCAACTCTTCCTGAAGGCACAGAAATGGTCATGCCAGGCGATGACGTAGAGCTCAGTATTGAGTTGGTGTCACCTATTGCCATTGAAAATGGCCTCAGATTTGCGATTCGTGAAGGTGGACGTACAGTCGGTTCAGGCATCGTAACTGAGATCGTGGAGTAGGCGGATAGCGGTGGCAAAAAAGGGTGATCGCGAACACGTTAAACTTGTTAGTAACGACTGCCCGGGAGTTGTCTACCATACAAAGAAAAACAAACGGAACGACCCGGATCGTATCGAGTTAAGGAAATACTGCCCAAAAACTCGATCGATCCAAGTCTTTCGAGAGAGCCGCTAGACACAACTCGCATTGTTCGAACATATCTGGATTGGCGGAAGTAATCCCGCTGTCCAGCAGCTCAGCGACGGAAGACCCGAGACCAGTAGGGACACAAAAATGGGCCGAGAGGCTCGCCGGGCTCAGGCTCGAGCGGAACGACGACAGCAAAGACAAGGGCAAGGCGGTGCACGCAGCCCTCGAAATCCTGCTGCCGTTACCACGACTTCATCGCAGGCCGGTCAGGTGCGATCCCGAGGATCGATATTACGACCTGCATGGATTATCGACATCGTTAGCGAACTACGTAAGGTTACGTGGCCTTCACGCCAGGAAGTCGGATATTTAACTTTTGTCGTGATCGTCATCTCGATAATCATCGGGCTTATCCTTGGATCAGCAGATCTTGCATTCGGCTGGTTTACTGAGCAGACTATCCTGCGCTAGGAGAGACGCGTGGTACTCGAATCTCGACCCGAAAAAACAACCACCGAGACTGATGGCGAGGACAACCCTTCGCCCGCTGAGTCTAAAGACGGGCGTGCCTGGTTCATCGTGCAGACATACTCAGGATACGAAAATAAGGTAAAACTCGATCTTGAACAGCGGATTAGATCGATGGATATGTCAGAGCGAATCCACCAAGTAATCGTCCCTACTGAAGATGAAATAGAGATTCGAGAAGGACAGCGAAAGACCGTGTCCAAGAAGCTCTTCCCTGGTTATGTTTTTGTGCAAATGCTGATGGATGATGAATCTTGGTATGTGGTTCGTAACACTCCCGGTGTGACTGGTTTTGCCGGGACAACGACAGACGACCGAGCGAAACCTACACCATTACCAGACGCGGAAGTTAATCAAATCTTGCGGCAAATGCATACTGCTGCACCACGTGTGAACATAGGCTTCGCCGTCGGCGAAACTGTATTAGTTACAGATGGACCGTTTAGCGACATGATTGGATCTGTCGATATGATCGATCTGGACCGTGGTCGTGTTCGAGTAATGGTGTCTATGTTCGGTCGCGATACGCCAGTTGAACTCGACTTTTTGCAAGTTGAGAAACAGTAAAGACGGGACGTTTCGCAGAAGTAACCTTCGCTGGGCTGATATTTTTCTTAAGGCTAAGCTAAGTTTTGGTGAGGTGAGATGGCAAAGAAAGTTCGCACTGTCCTGACTCTACAAATTCAAGCAGGCCAAGCTAACCCGGCGCCGCCTGTTGGAACCGCGTTGGGACCGCATGGAATCAACATTATGGATTTCTGCAAAGCATACAATGAGCAAACACGTGAATCAGCTGGGCAAATTATCCCAGCAAAAATCACGATCTTTGAAGACCGCTCGTTCAGTTTTATCCTGAAAACGCCTCCGGCATCGGATTTGCTTCGCAAAGCTGCTGGCATCGAGAAAGGGTCGCCTAGTCAGCTACAGGAAAAGGTTGGGTCTGTAAACGATAGTCAGGTGCGAGAGATAGCTGAAGTAAAGATGCCTGATCTCAATACCGACGACATCGAGCAGGCAATGAGAATAATCAAAGGAACGGCTCGCTCGATGGGAATTGAGGTTCAGTAACAATGCCGAAAGTGGGAAAGCGAACCATTGCCGCACGTGAGAAGGTCGATTCCGACCAACTATACGATCCCCAGCAAGCAGTGGCTCTTGTAAAAGGAAACGCAACCGCGAAGTTCGATGAAACTGTAGAACTTCACCTAAAGACTGGCCTAGACGGTCGTCATGCAGATCAACAGATCCGCGGATCTGTTGTTCTACCTCATGGGATCGGCCGAGAAGTTAGGGTCTTAGTCTTCGCAGAAGGAGAGGCCGCAAACAACGCTAGTGATGCCGGAGCCGACGAAGTTGGTGCAGACGATCTCATCGAAAAAGTAGCTTCCGGCTACCTCGACTTCGATGTAGCACTCGCTCAACGAGAGCTGATGGGTAAAGTTGGAGGCTTGGGTCGTGTTCTGGGGCCACGTGGTCTGATGCCCAACCCTCGAAATAACACTGTGCTACCAGGTGAAGACCTGGCGCGAGGAGTCAACGAAGCAAAGGCAGGGCGTGTTGATTTCCGACTTGATCGGACAAATCTTGTGCATTGCACGATAGGGAAGGCTTCTTTCACCGAAGCGCAGCTCGAAGGAAACCTCGGAGCTATGATTTCAGAAATCTTACGAGCTCGTCCAACGGGTACTAAAGGTCCACTACTCAAAGGTGCAACACTCACCTCAACAATGGGGCCAGGCGTTCAGATGGACATAAACCAAATACTAGCGTTAGGCGATGAAAATACCGCTTAACAACATTCTATAGATGACGTTCTTGTGAGCTGAAAAATTATCAGCGCGGAATAAAATTTGCGCCGAACTAAAGGCAATGTGAGGTACCATATTGAGGCGGCGTAAAAGTCGCCTGACTGCCAGAGACTGCGGGTCTAGAAATAGATAACGCTCAAGCGAGCGACCCGTATAGGTAGGGCATAATGCGGGAATGCCTCAGAGGTAGACCCGGATCACGCGCCCTCAGTTCTGGCGAGGGCGCTTTTTTATGCGTTTAGCGATGTCGTAAACCGGATATTCGGTATTACGGAAGGAAATCAATGCCAACCGAAAAGAAGGTGGCACAGGTCGCTGAGTTAAAGGACCAGATCGAACGCGCTGAAATCGCGATCGCCACGAGCTACCAGCGGGTTAATGTCGCACAACAAATCGAGCTTCGCCGAGCGATTCGCGAAGCTGGCGGCGAAATGCGAGTAGTTAAAAACACACTACTGAAGATTGCTGCGACTGACGCTGGCCTCGAGCAGTTCGGGCAACTAGCGGACGGTCCAACTGCAATTGTGTTCGGCTATGAAGAACCTGTAGCGCCCGCCCGTGCGATAGCTACCTATCTCAAAGAAAACGACGAGTCGGCTTTCAAGATTCGTAGTGCAATCGTGGGTGGAGAACTGGTAGATGCTGCTTACGTAGAAGACTTAGCGACCGTTCCACCACGAGACGAATTACTTTCCCGAATTGCCGGCGGCCTCGTCGGCAAGCTCAGAGAGCTAATGATGTTGATCGACGCAACACCCCGCGAGTTTGTAAGCCTGCTAGAAGCTCGAGCTAACCAGCTGGAGGATGGGGCGAATAGTTCCGATACGACAGACAGCGACTCTGCAGCTAATGAAGCACCGCAAGATGAAGAGGTAGTTGATGAGGAAGAAGTGAGCAATGAAAGTGAGACGGACTAGAGAGAATTAGAGAAGAAGCAAAACATAAGGGAAAAAGCTATGCAATTTCCTTCTAGTTAATAGCCGCCAGGGAGACAGTAATGAGCAAAGTTGACGAAGCGCTAGATGTAATCAAGGGTATGACAATCCTTGAGCTACGTGACCTGAACAAAGCAATCGAAGATGAGTTTGGTGTGACTGCCGCCGCACCAGTTGCCGTCGCAGCCGCGCCTGCTGGCGAAGCCACTGCTGCTGCAGAAGAAAAGAGTGAATTCGATGTGGTCCTAAAGGACTTCGGGGCAAACAAGATCAATGTGATCAAAGTAGTTCGTGGACTTACGTCGCTTGGACTCAAAGATGCAAAAGACCTCGTAGAAGCAGCCCCAAAAGCTGTTCGTGAAGGTGCCACTAAAGAAGAAGCTGAAGATGCGAAAACTCAGCTCGAGGAGGCAGGTGCAACCGTCGAGCTAT
>Ga0310344_10000343_pt1 | contig 37073 bp, 26 predicted proteins | sample HC15DNA20200_MG_FD_203801 | JGI IMG/M metagenome (GOLD analysis project Ga0310344, IMG submission 203801) | Marine microbial communities from station ALOHA, North Pacific Subtropical Gyre - HC15-DNA-20-200_MG | ecosystem: Environmental > Aquatic > Marine > Oceanic | place: Pacific Ocean: North...
ATCCAGGAGCAATAAGATCCATAAAATGCTGTGTGTGGTGATCATAGTCAGTGTCGGGATACTCACCTTGACGGAACCTGTCCAGGCAGACCGTCCTCTGACTGAAATGGAGCCTTCCGTGCTGGAATCAGCACCTGGTGACCAGAAGCAATACCTGGCAAAAGATTCCCTTCCAATCGCCCGTCATCATCTGCACTGGATAGATGGTGTTGTTGTAACAACCTATGCGCTGGGAATGTTGGGCATTGGCTGGTACTACAATCGGCGTCAGCAGAACGTGGATGAATATTTTGTCGGTAACCGTTCCATGAACAGTTATCTGATCGGTATTTCCCTATTTGCAACACTCTTCAGCACAATCACCTATCTGTCCACACCCGGTGAACTGATAGGGCACGGTCCAGTGATACTTACAGGAATGATAGGAATTCCTTTCAGTTATCTCGTGGTAGGACATTTTATGATTCCTTTTTATATGCGTTACCAGGTTACGAGTGCCTATGAGCTTCTGGAAATAACTTTGGGTGTTCCGGTGCGCATAACCGGTGCGATCATGTTTATTGTGTTACGTCTTGTCTGGATGTCCCTGTTAATTTTCTTTGCATCCAAAGCGATGATCGTGATGTTGGGAATAAGCGATGCGTGGTTACCCTTGGTCACCTTTGTGACCGGGGCAGTGGCGATCGTCTATGCCTCACTCGGGGGTCTTCGGGCTGTGGTTATTACCGATCTCATGCAGTTTATTCTGTTGTTTGGTGGAGCCGTCATGGTTCTGATTACGGTGAGTGTCCATTTGGGTGGGCTGAGCTGGATTCCAACACGCTGGAATCCAGCTTGGGACGTCCAACCCCTTTTCAGTATCAATCCGAAGGTACGGGTCACACTGGTGGGGTCTTTTTTTCATGGTGTTGTCTGGTGGATGTGCACGGCCGGGTCTGATCAGACTGCCATACAGCGATTTATGGCAACTCGTGATATGTATGCGGCACGACGTTCGTTTCTTACCAATACCATTGCGGGTGCTATGGTCAGTGTGGTGTTGGCGCTGGTTGGCTTTGCGTTATTGGCTTATTTTGAAGCGTTCCCCGGAGCACTGCTGGAGGGGACAACGATAGCTCGCGATTCAGACCTGTTGTTTCCCCACTTTATTTCCCATCATCTTCCAGTTGGTATTTCGGGTCTGGTTGTTTCCGGGATGTTTGCAGCGGCGATGTCGAGTCTCGATTCAGGTGTGAATTCTATTACGGCTGTGGTAATGACCGACTTTATTGAACGTTTCGGAAAACGGAAAATATCATCTCGATCCCGTATACGGGTTGCTCAACGACTGGCGCTGTTAATTGGATTGATCGTGGTATTAACCAGTAGCGTAATGGAATACATTCCTGGTAATTTTCTCGAAATTTCAAAGCGAACAATCGGATTGTTTGTCGCTCCGCTGTTTGTGCTGTTTGCGATGTCGATTTTTGTTCCTTTTGCTACCTCTCAAGCGACAATTCTCGCTACGTTAGTTTCCTTTACATCCGCCTTTCTAGTTGCATACTGGGGGACTTTTTCCGGGACGAGTGAAGTTAGTTTTCAATGGATACTTCCGGTTTCTTTACTGACGGGACTGGCTGGTGGCTGTCTGTTTTCGCTGATGCATCGTCAGCTGAATATTATTTTCCACCAGCGCACGGGGTCTGGATAAAAACACCAACCCGAAAGAAGAATGCTTGGAGAGCATCCATTTTCGGGTTGGTGAAATGTTACCAAACTCAGAGGCATCAGCCGGGTTTCGGAGGACACGGCTGAAGTTGACCGATGGACGTCAATTCGGCAGTTGGGCGACGCAGAAAATCTTGGTGCGTGTTCGAATGAGAAGGTGACCATCTGCAATCGCAGGAGTAGCGACGATAGATTCGCCCATATCATTTTTTGCCAGTATCTGGAGGTCAGGGCTACTTTGGATAACAACGACGAATCCGTTTTCTCCAGCAATATAGATTTTGCCGTCGCCATAAATAGGTGAGGCAAAGTATTCACAGAAGTTCGGAATTCGTCTGAGATGCCATAAGGGCTCTCCATCACCAGTACTGAAACAGCTGGTAATACCACCGCCTTTCATGACAAACATACGATCATCGACGACCAGAGGTGAAACGATATGGTCTGGGGTTCGATCCGCGAAATTCCAGAGTACATGGGTCAATGTGACGTCTCCCCGGCCACCTCCCTTGATCGCTTGGACAAAACGCTGTGACTGGACCGTTGCCGCTGAGAGTGCCCCCGCAACATTGTCGGGGTGTAAAAATGCTTTCTCCAGTTCCGGTCCTTCGAGCAACCCGTCTTGATTGGTGTCTCCCTGATCAAACTTGGCAAAGAAAGCGTCCGGCACAATGGCTTTCCCTACAAATGCCTGGATCTCCTCTTTGCTCAGTTTGCCGTCATTGTTCCCGGTTTCAGAGCGATCGGCTGTCGCCAGCCACTGATTTGCGATTCCACTACTCTCCAGAGAGAGGTAGATAATACCGTTGTGGCTTACGGGAGTCGTTTTGATATTTCGCAATAGGGTTTTGGCATACCAAAGACGTTTTCCAGAATAGGGATCGTAGCCGATTAGTTTTCCAGTTCCGCCGACAATCAGTTCAGGCCCGTTTTCGGTTTCACAGATGACAGGGTGAGAGTAGTTCACCGCCATGTCATTGCGGTCATCTTTCCAGATAATGGATCCTGTTTCCTTGTTGACGGCATACATGGCCGGATTGAGGTCGTCATCCTGGCAGAATATCACCATATTATCGAAAAGCACTGGAGACATGGCTGGGCCCCATTTGAACACAAAGTAGGGGACCGGGAGCTTAAGTGTCCAAGCGTCGGTGCCTGTTTCGGCATCAAAAGCCATGAGTCCGACCGTGCTGAAATAGAAGTAAACACGTTTATCATCAGCGGCAGGAGTAGTAGAGGCGTGACTGTTGGTCTCATGAACATCCAGCAAGGCGCCGGTATTGATGGAGCGTTTCCAGAGAAGTTTACCGGTGGCCATTTCGTGGCAGAACAAAAGGACCGTGTTTTTTCCTTTCATCGCGGAATTGAAAACACGTCCGGATGCAACAATGGGTGAACCAATTCCGTCTCCAATTTCAGCTGACCAAAGCACGTTGTCTTGGCTTGAGAATTCGAATGGCAAAGCGATTTCCGATTTCGAAATGCCACTGCAATTGGGTCCTCGAAACTGAGCCCAGTCTTCGGCCATAAGTGAAGAAGTGATTGCCAGTGTTAGAGCACCGACACAGAAGTGTGCGAACCAGGATTTCCTGAGAGTTCGTGTTTCGATGCATCGAGCTGATCGAAGGGAGTGGTTCATGCGTGGTTTGTAATTAACTGCATGCATCGCAGATTGTCCTTTCGGTGGGTACGATGATTGGTCCAAGCGAAACTATCATTGCCGTGACCGGCAAACAAATCAACAGTTAGTTGTCAATCCATCCGATTTCTTGTGTCAGAAAGACTCTGTTTCTGAGATTACAACACCAGGGTCTAGTCTGTTTAAGTATACCGAGGCTAAAAGTCCATGACCGCTTCGATTTCCGGTGCGATCTTTTTGGGTTTGCTGAGCAGGGAAATTCCAAAAAAGACAGTTAGTGAAACCAGTAAGGCAACGGCACCTCCTTCAATTCGATAAGGAAGCTGGAACCCTCCTTTTTTAAGAACTAACAGTGTGAAGTTAATGACCAGACTGACGGTGATGGCAGCATTGGCAGCGAGTGGAGTGGCACGTTTCCAGTTCAATCCGATTGCGACAACGGGTACCAGTGCTGCTGCAAACGTTCCCCATCCAAAGGCACCGAGCAAGGCGATAAGATCCACTCCGGAGTAGAGAGAAAACAGTGCTGCTGCAACGGCGAGAAAAACAGTAACCAGTCGTGCCCACAGCAGTTCATGTGGTAAGGAATGCCCTTTGATGGCCCGAGGGATGTCGTGGATAATGGCGGCAGTTCCGATGTTCAGAAACCCGTCGGCAGTAGACATGATTGCAGCAAAAAGGCCGGCGAACACGATTCCGGATAACAACGGATGAGCATAAGTCTGTAGAAACTGAGGAGCCGCAGCGTCCGCATGGGACAGTTCGGGATGTACTCCTTTAATGACCAGAGTACGCATGCAGAGACCGATGCCGACCCAAAGTAATCCAGAAAAAGCAAGACCTAACAAGGTGATAGGCATGACATAGCGGACGTCACTAACACGTTTATTCATCATTAGTTTGGTGACAATATGAGGCTGCCCGCTGGATCCCAGCACGAACAGAAAGTACCAGGAAAGGCACCCGAAGATTCCCAACGTTCCCCAGGGGCTGAGGGTTTCGGGATCATCGGCGGACAACGTCCTGGTCATTTCTGTAAAGCCACCCTCAACCGCGGTCATGGCGGTAATAAATACAAGTAGTGAGGCAACAATCATCACAATTCCCTGGAAAAGGTCCGTGTATACGGAAGCGATAATGCCACCTGTGACACAGTAAAAGACTAGTACAGCGCAGGATATGGCGACACACCATTCCAGTGAGAGGGATCCCAGGAAAGCACTCTGGGACAGGATTTCCTGCAATACCATTGCCATCGCTTTGATTTGAGAGGCCAGGTATGCGATCACCCCCAGGAGGATAGCCACCGCAACGAGAAATCGGGAACTTTCATTTCCGTAACGGTTTGCAACTACGTCTGGCAATGAAATAGAGTTGGTTAATTCTGCCAGCAGACGAATACGTTTTCCCATGAGATAGTACACCAGGGCGAATCCTATAGATGAGCAGACGATCATCCATACCGAGCTCAACCCCATGCGATAAACTAAACCGGGACCACCTACAAATCCAAAGCCGCTCATCGTGCTTGAAAAAACAGCCATGGCGGTAACCAGAATTCCCAGATCCCGTCCGGCCATGAAGAAATCATGAGTACTTTTCGTCCTGCGAAGGGACCAGATTCCTACAAGAACACAGATCCCCATATAGAGGCCAACGCATATCAGAACGATAAAATGACGTTGATCTTCCACTAATCGTCGTCCTTTCCAGTTGTTTTATTGCTGTCAAGGATAGACTGGAACTGCTCTAGATCCTCCGGTGTCAGTATCCAGGTGTCGAATTGCATAATATAAAGCACCGCGAAAATGAGAGGGGTACCTGCGAGCCCATATACCATCAGCGCCGAAGGCAGTGGCAGGCCTCCAGTAATTTGTGGGGGTGCATCACCCAGAGAGAGCCGGTAGGTCATAATGATCATGGTGAAAACGGTGAGAAAACTTAATCCGCCCAGAATGAAAACAGCGGGACGCAGTCGGTCTCGATGAATTCCAAATGTAAGAAGACTTACAAAGAAAAGAATCTGGAGTGTTCCGAACAACCAGCCCAAGAAAAGTATGCTGCCGTTGTGACGTTCGGTGTCGCCACCAATTTGCATGCTGGAATACTCTGGATGTACGACGCCGTGGCCGTTGTCATCCGGATCAAAGAACATCATCACGCTTATCACGCAACAGAGACTGATCAGTATGGCAAAAATGATCCACGCGCGGTCCATGGCATTATACTCACGGCTGAAAAAGGGGTGGTAAAAGGAAACCACGCTTCTGTGATGTGTAGTGTGACGGAAAGTTTACCGCTGTCAATTGAGGAGTTATTGTAAGTCGATGTGAAATGTGACAACAAAAACAGATGAGCCTTTAGGGTGGCAAAAGGGAATCGTATGCGTGAACAGTTTGGGGGCACTGTTTCGCTATTCAAAGTGCTTATATTCTCACAGGGTATGCAGGCAATGCTGTTTCCGCCAATGAACCTATCATGAAAACAGAGGTTGAATAGCCGTGCCGTCAGACAGGGTGTACGGTCGGTTCAAGTGATCTTCAATTCGTTCCCGGGGATCCAGACCCATCGCGGTATAGATAGTGGCTGCGATATCCTGTGGTGTAACAGGATTGGATTGCGGATAGGCACCGAAGCGGTCAGAAGAACCGTAAACAACCCCTGGCTGCATACCGCCTCCGGCGAGAAAAATAGTGAAACAGTTTGGCCAGTGGTCGCGACCGTCCGGAGTTGCTCCAGCCGAAGAGGTGATCTGGCCGAGTTTAGGAGTACGTCCGAATTCACTGAGAGCGACAACCAGTGTTTCGTCAAGCATTCCCCGGTCGTACAGGTCTTCGATCAGTGCGGAAAATGCCTGATCGGTCGGTGGGCAGAGACCGTTTGTAAGGCTTTTAAAGTGCTCTCGATGTCCATCAAAAGCCTGATTGCCGGCCCATATGGTAACCAATCGTACTCCGGCTTCCACCAGTCGTCTGGCCATGAGCATGCATTGTCCTAAATGCGGTAGGCCACCGCCTCTCACTCCTTCTATTTTTTGAGGCAGGCCGTAGCGTTGTCGTACGTGATCCGGTTCCTGGTCAATTCTGAATGCCTGCCGTGCTCGAGGGGAGGTGATCAGTGCGAACGCTTTTTTATAAAAGAGATCCTTTCGTTTGGATGCCGGAGTTGAATAGAGCGGTCTTTGCTCTGAATCAACCTGTTTCAATAACTGTCGACGCTGATTGATACGTTCCTCACGGACGCGCGTTTCGAGTCCTGGTACCTGGTAGTCTTGATCACTTGGATCACCTGCAATAAAAGGATCGTAGTTGTCTCCAAGAAATCCCGACAGTACCCCGGGAATGAAATCACCACAGTTGAACATGCGTCGGGGCATGTGTACATAGTCTGGGAGTGATCCGCCTGTTGGCAAGTGTTTTGCCAGTATGGAGCCGTAGGGAGGCGCATTTGAAGTGGATGGGCCTCGAATTAACCGAGCATCCCGGAAAGGAACATGGCCGGTTAACATGAAATAGGAACTAGCATTATGATCAACAATAGGATGACTGACCGATCGTACAATGCTCAAGTGATGCATGATTCGTGACCATTGTGGAAGGTGTTCGCAGACATATTGTCCTGGAAGAGAGGTTTCGATCGGCTTATAAATTCCGCGAATGTTGGAAGGAGCCTTAGGTTTCATATCCCACATATCAATGTGAGAGGCGCCTCCTTCCATAAAAAACAGGATACAGGACTTGGCAGGAGCTCGTGACGGCGGGAACGTTTCACCGGAGGTTTCGAGTTCCTTGGTCCTTCTGTTCGGTGACTCTGCCCGAAGCAATTCGGGCAAAGACAGGCCGAGACCTGCTAGGCTTCCTGCACGCAACCACTGTCGGCGTGTCATGCTATCGCCATCTGACAGGCGGGGTACAGGGAATATGGTAGGGGGATAGGTATTCATGGTTCTGTTATTCGATATTTTAGAGTCATGGGATCGTAATGGTCAAATCCGTGTTACCATGGCGTAGCCTGATACGGTTGATTGAAATGTTTTTGGGACACTATTAGTGATCAATCCATGGGTAATTGCGATTCATGCAGCGAGACCTTCGAAGTAGAGTAAATTACTCGAACAGGATTGGAGATTAATGATGGGAAAATGGAACCGTCGTGATTTTCTGAGCGGTGTTACCGCTGCCGTAATGCCTTCTCTGGCCATCGCACAATCCCGGTCCGCAAATGAAAAAGTGGGGATTGCCGTGTGTGGTTCCGGCCGTGGAGCGTCCCTGGCTCGTTTTTTCTCAGGATTGGACGATAGTCAGGTGGTAGCCATTTGTGATGTTGATGAAAACAGGGGGCGTCCCCTTTGTGAGCAGATTCGTCTTATTTCCGGTAAACAACCGGATTATGTCATGGATTTTCGATATTTGCTCGAACGTTCCGATGTGGATGCGGTAGTCGTGGCAACCCCGGATCACTGGCATTCTCCAATTACGATACACAGCTGTATGGCAGGAAAAGATGTCTATGTGGAAAAACCGTTGTCACACAATGTTGCTGAAGGACGATTGGCGGTTCAGATAGCCAGAAAGTACAAGCGTGTCGTACAGCATGGAACAAACCTTCGAGCGTCACCTCATTATCAGGAAGCCTGGAAGTTGCTCCAAAAAGGGATTATAGGAAAAGTTCTTATGGCCAAGGCGATCAATAATCAGAAACGGCCGAAACTCAAGGATCGTGCAGATGAGCCTGTTCCAGCTGGTGTTAATTATGATTTGTGGTTAGGACCGGCTCGAAAACAGGCGTTTAATCAAAATCGTTTTCATGGGAGCTGGCACTGGATGCAGGAGTACGGCACGGGAGACATCGGTAATGATGGTGTCCATCAGATTGACCTGGGTCGCTGGGCTCTGGGATTGAAATCTCCGAAAGCAGTCAGTTGCAGCGGAGCCAAACTAGGCTGGCAGGGAGGCGCTCAGGAGTTTCCCGATGCAATGGTCGTAACATGGGAATATGACGATTTCCTCTATGTGTTTGAACAACGGGATTTCACACCTTATCGAATGACCGGTCATCGGCTGGATAATGATAATATTTTTTATGGTGACGAAGGTTTCATGATGATCGACAGGGATGGCTATCGGGTTTTTTATCGTGATCAAAAAGGGCCTTCCAGTCAGCGTAAGTGGGTGGATCAGGGAAGACACTATCAGAACTTTATTGATTGTGTTAAAAGCCGTAAGCACGAGGATCTCATAGCCGATATTGAGGAAGGACATTACTCTTCATTGTTGTGTCACTTGGGGAATATTGCGTATTTTACGGGACGACGACTGGAATTTGATCCCCGTTCAGAGACCTTTCCTTCGGATACTCAGGCCAATGAATTGTTGCATCGGCAATATCGCGAAGGTTTTGAGCTTCCGGTATCTTGACGGGAGATATTTCATATGAAATTCCTGTCTGAATGGAAGGATAGGATGTCATTTTGAACCAGGATCATGTCACGGATATGGATCGGAAACTCGAAGGCCCAGTTGAATGTTGACCCGGAAACAAATGATATAATCGGCTGTCACAAATCTGGAAACTGACGGATTATCTGAGAGTGGGAGCAGTGTGTTTCGTGAAAAATATTCTGTTTGTTTCGACGTTCTCTGGATTTGTCGCCACGCTGACCGTGTTCATTGCAACAGGTTTGTGCTTCGCAGATGACTGGCCTCAGTGGCTTGGTCCAAAGCGGGATAGTGTCTGGAGAGAAACCGGGATTCTCAAGCAATTTCCAGAATCGGGACCGCGGCTTCGTTGGAGTGTTTCGATTGGTGCTGGTTATTCAGGCCCAGCAGTGGCCGCAGGTAGAGTTTTTCTGACGGACCGGATAATGGATGGTGACCCTCACACTGCCAGCCTGTTACATAAAGGGAAACCCCCGGACAATCAGAATTTCGTCCGTCGATTGATTCCCGGAAAGGAACGGATCGTTTGTATTCGTGAAGCCGACGGAAAACAGCTCTGGACGTATCAGTACGATTGCCCCTATACCTCCGTTGCCCGCTATGCTATCGGTCCTCGAATTACCCCGACAATCGTCGGGGGACGTCTGTTCACTCTGGGGGCAGAAGGGGATCTTCTGGCACTCGACGCAGCGGATGGTACGGTCCTGTGGTCTCGCTCTTTTGGCAGAGAATATGGTGTCACAACTCCTGAATGGGGATTTTCTTCCCATCCTCTTGTTGATGGCAACCGACTCATTTGCATGGTTGGGGGCAAGGGAAGTACCGTAGTGGCGTTCGACATCTCATCCGGACGGGAAATATGGCGCGCGTTGGATGGCGATTCACCTGGTTATTGTTCGCCGGTGATTTACGAAAATGGAGGAATACGCCAACTGATTGTATGGCATGGTGAGTCGGTAAACAGTCTCGATCCTGACACGGGAAACCTGTTCTGGTCATTGCCCGTTAAACCAACGTATGCAATGTCCATCGGTGCGCCTCGCGTAGAAAACAATATTCTGTATCTAATGAGTTATGCCAGCCAGTCGACAGCTATTGAATTGGCACCCACTACTCCGACTGCTTCTATTCTTTGGACGGGTAACAATACGCGTGGGATAGGGGGAGTCTTTAATACGCCGTTTCTGGACAAGGGCTATATCTATGCCTGTGGTCACAACGGACGTTATGCCTGTGCAGAATTACTTTCGGGAAAGCGGCGCTGGACGACATTCGCGCCTTCTACAGGGAATCGTCCTGCTTCCTGGGCCAATGTTTTTACTGTGAAGCATGATAATCGCTTTTTTCTGGCCAACGATTTCGGCGATCTTATCATCGCGAAGATGGATGCTACAGGATATCAGGAAATCAGTCGTGCTCATTTAATCGATCCAACTCACAATATTGGTAACCGAGAGGTTGTCTGGTCTCATCCGGCATTTGCTAATCGCAGTGTCTATCTGCGGAATGATCGCGAGATTCGCAGCTATGATCTTTCCAAACGCTCACCATGAAAATGCGGATGCGATCACACGGTGCGGATGCGTTCAACGATTCATCGTGGTATGCCACTTCTCGACAGCGCGTTGAGGTTTTGGGTTGGAAAGGAATCCTGGCGGAAAACCCTCCTGTTCCCCTGGGGTCTCCATAGCGTTGATTCAGGAGGGGAGTATTGCTGTGAAAAACTGACAGAAAGGTAGTCTTATGGAATCTGTTGCCGGCAGCTCGTTTTTTTCTGTTCCCATGTGCACAGACTTATTTCGATCGAATATTCTTCTGCGAGTGGCGATTGTCAGTGGTGCGATTGTTTTCGCTCTTTCGGATCGGAGCCATCTGGCTGCGGAAATCGAATTCAAATCAGGTATCGAGTATGCTCGCCCTGACGGACAATCGTTGAAACTGAATATGGCTCGTCCCGAAGCAGCAGACTTGGAGCGTCTGCCAGCAGTGGTCTGCATTCACGGTGGTGGATTTGTAGGTGGAGATCGATCGAGCTGGGACTCGTTTGTTCGAAAATTAGCCTCATGCGGTTATATTGCTGTGACCATTGATTATCGTCTTGCGCCGAAGTATCAGTGGCCTGCTCAGATTCACGATTGCAATGCCGCAGTCCGCTGGTTGCGTGCCCATGCGGACCGCTATGGAATTGATGCATCTCAGATTGGCGTAATGGGAAATTCTGCGGGTGGTCACTTAGCCCAGTTCATGGGAGTTACCAGCGATGTTCCAGAATTTCGAGGAACCCATACCCATCTGGATTACCCACATCGAGTCCAATGTGTTGCAGCCTGGTCTCAGGCAAGTGACTTTACCCGAGAATATGGAATCTGGGACCGTGCAGGAGAAGTATTTGAAATATTTCTTGGCAAGTCACTAACGACGGATACGAGACGGCTGCATGTACGAGCCAGTCCCTTATTCTGGGTTACTCCCAATGCAACTCCCAGTATTATTCTTCACGGAACAAGGGATCCAGAAGTTCTTTTTGCACAGTCAGTATGGATTTATGATCGCTTGGTTTCTGCGGAGGTGGATGTGAAGCTAGTTCCACTTGAAGGCGCCGGCCATTCCTTTTCCGGTAAGTATTTGGAAAAGGCATCCGCGAGTACAATCCGTTTTTTTGATGCCCATTTGAAAAAAGTAAAAGCAATAGATCGGTGATGGATATGTTTGGAGTACAAAGACCGTATGCTCCTCAGGTGCAAGGGAATCCCACACATAACCATTGATGACAGAGACTTGATGTGGAGTGTCAGGCACGCATTAGCCGATTTGTGCCTTCTGATTCTCAGGAGTCAGAGACATTCGGCAGACGTCAGGTACGGAAGTATCATTGGTCGTGGATACTGGAGGCCTGGCACCAGCCGGTTTTGCAAAGCTTAATCTGGAAGAGCTTGAGGCCAACGAGAGAGGAGCTCCTCATCCAGTGGCCCTTTTGACGCGTAGTGACAGACTTCGATTACCTCTTCGGGATTCGCAAATCCAATAATGGCAGATGAAACGGCTTCGTGGCCAAGAACAAAACGGACGGCGGCTTCTTTGAGCGAAAGTTCGGCAGGGAAGACACGCTTGAGTTGTTCGCTTCTTTGCTGGTCACGTTGGTAGAGATCCAGAGGGAAGAAGGGGGTCCGATGTGTGTGACGGCTGGGCGGTTTTCCGGTGATCGCACCTCCGGCAAAGACACGAATTACAAGCGCCGCCATGTCTGTTTGTTTGCACAGGTCCAGAAGCCTGCCATAGTCAACATCGATCGATCCCGCGTGGCAATCGGATCCGGATAACGGAATCAGAAGATGCCAGGGGATCTGGATGGTTTCAAATGGGCCCTGTCGTATCACGCTTTCTAGAGAGACGCTATCTCCAAGACCAGTTAACCCGAAATGATCAACCAGGCCTTCCTGTCGAAGTTGTTCAAAAATGTCTGCAATACCACCTGACCGGAGCACGTCGTTTGGGGTGACGGAGGTAGGCAGGTCTCCTCGATTGCAAGTAATGGAATTGTGGAGTTGCAAAAGCGTAACTCGGGTGCGATTAAGGCGAGACAGGCTGTCGTGCAGTGAGCTACGGATAGCTCTAACAGGATCGTCCAGTTCATCCGCTGATAGTCGGATCTTTGTCGCAACATGGACTTGAGGATGGTGTATTGGAGAGCAGGCGCGTCCCAGTGTTTTTTCGGATGCCCCATTACCATATGTGGCTGCGGTATCTACCCAGTTGATGCCTATCTCTGATGCCTGACTGACCGTGGCAAGTTGCTGAGGGTGATCAAGACCTACCATGAGTTCTGAAACAGGCCCAGCTCCCAGTGCAATTTCTGATATATCAATGCCGGTTTTGCCGAGTTGACGAAGCTGCATTGGTTTTTTGTAAATAAGTAAAGTGCGGGGACGGTTTTAATTATTTCAATGGACGGTAGCTGGGGGGAAGGGCAGAAAAAGGAAATCGGTTTGCCCATGTTGTTTAGGCTCATATCAACCTTAACGATTGGAGTGGAGAAGGGCAACGAATACGAGTTCTGATGATATTGTAACGATGTGTATTAACGATCGATGCAGTCACTGATCGATAGCAGGACTGCTATCGATTGGTAAAGATTACCAGATGGTCGCTTTTGGATTGGTGATACGGTGCCAGTATTTCCTGGTCATTCACTTGAATCGTGGTTGGCACGGTTAGGTAATGGAGAGGTAAATCGGATCTGCAACAGAGTACTAGATGGGTAATCGGGACCAAAAGGCCATTGCGGTAGGAGATCTATTTCGAGACAATAAATACCGGTTATTTCGATGAGACCGGGGAGCTAGGTCATGAAAATCGCACAGCATTCATCGTTGCGGCATCCAGTTATCACGCGTCGCATGTCTGTTCAGGCTGGAGCAATAGGTTTACTGGGTCTGGGAATGAACCATTTGGGCCCGCTGCGAGCTGCAGCGGCGTCTCCATTGCCAGCGAAGAGCGCCAGATCCTGTATCTACATATTTCTTTCCGGTGGATTGTCGCAACACGAAAGCTTTGATTTAAAGCCCGATGCCCCTTCGGAAGTGAGGGGAGAATTCAATCCGATAGCAACGGCTTCTCCTGGTGTTGAGATATGCGAACATCTACCGATGCTCGCACAGCGTAGTCGACATTGGTCATTGGTGCGTTCTTTAACACATCCCACCAACTCTCATACCATTGGTCATTTTTTCATGCTTACCGGACGCAGTGAGACGCCACAAGGGTTTCAGGGCGATCGGAAACCTCGTCCCAGTGATTGGCCTTCGATTGCTTCGGTAGCCGGCAATGCTGTGCAATCCCATTCAAATAATCTTCCTCCGGCTGTGGTTCTTCCAGAACGTCTGGTTCATTGGTCCGGTGGCGTTATTCCCGGAGCTTACGGTGGACAAATGGGGAGCCATCGGGATCCATGGTTTATCGAAGCGTCTCCATATGGGAACCCCAATTGGAGGGGAGCTTATCCCGAGTACACCTTTCCAAATTCTTCAAAGAAACCACCACAATCTTCGGACCAGCGTGTGTATCAGGCACCCAATCTTCATCTTCCTGAAGGACTGAGTCTCGGGCGGCTTAACGGAAGGAAAGGACTGCTCGACGAGATCGAAAATCAACGACGACAGCTTGATGCAGCAGCGGAAGTAGAGTCGTTTGATCGTCATCGTCAGGCGGCTATTTCACTGCTGGTTGACCCAAAGATTAGGGGCGCCTTTGATGTGACGCGTGCGGATGAACGTGTCCAGGATCGCTATGGCAGGAACAGTTTTGGCTGGTCCTTGTTAATGGCTTTTCGTCTGGTTGAAGCAGGAGTCAATCTCGTCCAGGTTAATCTTGGTAATAATGAGACATGGGACACGCATGGTGATTCGTTTGTACGGTTTAAGGACAAACTGTTCCCACCAACGGATCGCGCAATCTCAGCATTGTTGGATGATCTGGAAAGTATCGGAATGTTGGACGATACCATGATTGTCATGGCCGGTGAGTTTGGAAGAACTCCCAAGTTGTCTACCTTGGCAGAGTCTTATAGTGGACCAGGGCGTGATCACTGGGGGGCGGTGCAGACGGTCTTTTTCGCAGGAGGAGGTGTACCGGGCGGGACCATTATCGGTTCGTCTGACAAGTGGGCTGCCTATCCCGCAGACCATCCCCAAAAGCCGGAAAATATGGCTGCGACTATTTACCAATCGCTGGGAATTCCCTCGACTGCCGCGTGGCGTGATGAGTTGGATCGACCTCACCATGTCTATCATGGCGATCCGATTTCAGGATTATCCTGAAAGATGCCATGTCACTGAGGTGTTTCGGGAAAAGATCTCTAATAGACCTTGAACGAAAGGTCGCTTTGGTGCATTTAAGCCACGAAGGTGTATCTGTCAGCGGTGTTAGGCTCTTCAAATGCCGGTAACAGGAAAAACACCCCGAAATGAGTTTGTCCAAATAGTTTGTTTTGGAGCTCAGGAATTATCGATAAAGAGTTTGCGCAGGAAGGAACATATTACGGGATGACCAAAGGAAAGACGAAAGCATTACGTGACGATGCGCTAGACCATCTGTGGATGCACAATCGCAGTTGGGATCAGACGGAGCAGGAAGGGGGACCACTGGTAATAGTGTCTGGGAAAGGAATCCATGTGACGGATTCTGAAGGCCAGGAGTGGATGGATGTTAACGGAGGATATGCATCGGTCAACGTAGGCTATGGCCGGACAGAGATTGCCCAGGCTGTCTATGATCAGATGTGCCAGATCCATTATTTTCCTCAGGTCACGGTCGTTCCGGAAACCGTTCGATTCGTGTCGCGCATCGCGGAATTGGCTCCAGGAAATCTTTCCCGTGTATTCCCTGTCAGTGGTGGCTCTCTTGCAAATGAAACCGCATTGAAGATCGCCAGAGCATATCATCATCGTCGTGGTGAACACGGTCGTTATAAGATTATCAGTCGCCGCGGTTCGTACCATGGAGCGAGTGGCGGTGTCCTTTGGCTAGGATCCGTTCCTTCTTCTCCTCGCACCGACTATGAACCAGGTGTTCCTGGCATGTTATATGCGCCTCAACCTCATTTTTATAGGTGTGAATATGGCAGCCGTTCAAGTTCGGAATGTGCGATTCTTTGTGCGAAAGCGATAGAAGAACTTATCCAGTTTCACAAACCCGAAACTGTTGCAGCCGTTATTGCAGAACCGATTACCAGCGGTCCCGGTGCAGTTGTTCCGGGGGATGAATATTGGCCGATGGTGCGTGAAATTTGTAACCGTTATGGTGTTCTCTTGGTGATGGATGAAGTCATTACAGGGTTTGGTCGGACCGGAAAACTATTTGCCAGTGAGCATTGGGGAATTGTGCCTGACATTATGACCGTTGCCAAAGGAATTTCCAGTTGCTATCTGCCCTTGGGGGCAACTGTTGTTCGTTCAGAACTTGCCGAGGTATTTACGGGAACAGGTAACCAGCTCCATCATGTTTTCACTTTTTCTGGACATCCTGTTACCGCTGCGGCGGGTCTCAAGAATATTGAAATTCTTCTTGAGGAAAAGATGGTCGATAATGCGGAAACAACAGGTGCCTATTTCAAAGAATGCCTGCAGGAACTGATGGAACATCACAGTCTTATTGGGGATGTGAGAGGGCGAGGCTTAATGCTGGCCATAGAATTGGTATCCGATCGATCGTCAAAGACGCCGTTGCCTCCTGAACGGAAACTGACAGACCGATTGAATGGATTTTTTCGAGAGCAGGGTTTGTTGTTGCGTGCGACTGGAAATATCGTGCATTTTTCACCGCCGCTCTGCATTACCTGTGATGAAGTGGACCGGGTGATTGCTGGTGTGGATAACGCACTGAAACTTTTGCAGAAGGAATGGTCCAGATGAATGGTTCTCCAGTTGACCATCGTCAGTTGATCGACTGTTGAGCGATACCCGTATGCGATCCTCTGAATGGAGGATTCGAAAGACAAAAGTGACCGGTTTCTCTTTTCCTCAACGGAGAAAATGGAGTAAAGTTGCAATAGAGGTCAATCTAAGTTGAAACGATTGAACCGGCATGGAGGATGATCTGAATGTTGCACGTCTGCGAGTCCCGTTTTTCACATGATTGTGAAGGCAAGTCGCGTCGCGACTTTCTTCAAATAGGAACGTGTGGTTTGGGGGGATTCGGACTTTCTCAATTGCTGGCCATGAAACAGGCAGCTGCTCGGGCCGGCATATCGATGGAGGACAAGGCTGTCGTACTGCTTTTTTTGCAGGGAGGTCCTCCTCACATCGAGATGTTTGATCCCAAGATGACGGCGCCGGTGGAAGTGCACAGCGCTACCGGAGAAGTTAAAACACGGATACCGGGAGTCACCTTTGGCGGTACGTTTCCGCAGCTAGCCCAACGTGCTGAACGACTGACCGTGGTCCGGTCATATGGGTCGGGTAATGCCAGCCATACTTACCAACAGGTCGCTAGTGGCGGCAATCCGTTGAACGCAACCATGGGGGCAGCCTATGCACGCATGGCAGGCACTAATCATCCGGAGACAGGTATCCCGAGAAATATTCTGATTTTACCTGAAGTGGTTCAATCTGATTTGAAGCTCAAAAAAAACTTCGAGACGGAAGCCTTGCCTACATTGACGTCCGCAGGAGATCTTGGGGCCTCGTATTCCGCATTTAACCCCGTTGGGGGTGGTGATCTTCAGCAGAACATGCAAATGCGGTTAACGCGTGGACGTTTTCAAGATCGTCGGAATTTGATGGATGCGCTTGATACTATGAAACGTCGATTTGAAACATCGACCAAACTCAATCTTACGGACAAATATCAGCAACAGGCCTTTGACGTCATCGTAAAGGGGGTTGCGGAAGCGTTTGACTGGTCCAAGGAAGATGCGAAAACAATTGCCCGTTACGATACGAGCCATCTTTTTTCAAATAACGCGGTGCACCGCTGGTTCGACATGAGTCGTGCTTCCAATTTATTGGGAAAACAAATGCTTCTTGCTCGCCGCCTATGTGAAGCGGGTTGTGGGTTCATTACTGTTTCAGATTGTGGTTGGGATTTTCACAGTAACCAGAACAGTCCCAGGGATCTTGGTGGTATGTCGATGCTGGGTCCACAGGTGGATCATGCCGTTTCCGCATTTCTTGATGACGTTCAGCAGCGAGGGTTGTCAGACAAAATATTATTGATCATAACCGGCGAAATGGGACGAACACCGCGACGTAATCGAAATGGTGGACGCGATCATTACGGTGGTCTTACAACGCTTGCGTTTGCCGGCGGTGGTCTGCAGATGGGACAAGTAATTGGGAAGTCTGACCGTCTGGCCAGATATGCCGCAACCGAGGCCTATCGTCCGGCCCATCTTGTGTCGAGTGTAATGAATAGCTTGTTTGATTTAGGCCAGCTTCGACTGGAACGTGGTGTTCCAACGGGCCTGTTAAGTTGGCTGGAACAATCTCCACCGATTGAAACGCTATTCTGACGTGCTGGTTTCTGTTTTCAGCTGTGTGCATAACGATGTACCGATTTTGTGCAATCTGAACGGTTGATGCCTGCAGCACGAAAACAGAAATTGTGATGCTCTCTGTTTAATCCTGTCAGCGATGGTGCTATGGTGGCGACCGGGAGCTGGAAAGAGGTGCCAGCTTTTGGGCATTTAACACTTGCGAGCAACGGATGTCTTTCGTGTCTGTTTAAGGTGAGCACACCATGTCAGTACAGCATCGAGTAGGGAATCATGACTTTCAGTACGAAGCCGACTCAACGTGGCAACAGCTTCCTGACGGTTGGGATCTTGTTGAAGCAGTTGGAATGGCGACGGATTCACAAGACCGCGTTTATGTTTTCAATCGAGGTGAGCATCCTTTAATCGTATTTGAACGAGATGGATCGTTCGTAACGGCATGGGGAGAGGGCGATTTCGTACGGCCTCACGGTATTTGGATTGGTCGAGACGACACTCTTTATTTGACCGATGACTGTGATCATACAATTCGACGTTATACCACCGAAGGTAAGAAGTTGATGACTTTAGGAACTAGTGGGTTAGCGAGCGATACCGGAGTTACAGGAAGTGACTACCGTACGATAACCCAACCAGGTGGCCCGTTTAACCTGCCTACTAATCTGGCGGTCGCGCCGGATGGAATGTTGTTTGTTACGGATGGATACGGAAACTGCTGTGTTCATAAGTTTGACGCAGAGGGGAAGTTTCTTCTTTCCTGGGGAGAACCAGGAGATGGACCAGGTCAGTTTCATCTGCCACACGGTATCGGTATTGGATCGGATGGCCGCCTGTTTGTGGCGGACCGGGAAAACAGTCGCATTCAGATATTCAATTCTGAAGGCGAATTTCTTGATCAGTGGACCGATGTTGCACGTCCTTGTGAAGTGTTTCTCGATTCAGGTGACCGGGTGTTTGTCGCAGAACTAGGTTGGCACGCTGGCTTGTCAGATCCTCAACCTGACCGGACCGGTGGAAGGGTGAGTATTTTCAGTCCATCAGGTGAACTCTTGAGCCGCTTTGGAGGTGGAAAAGACCCATATCAACCAGGTGATTTTGTTGCACCACATGATATATGGGTAGATTCTCACGGAGATATTTATGTTGGAGAAGTGACAATGTCTGCAGCGGTGTCACGAGGTTTGGTGAAGGAAGATTGTCCATCTCTCCAGAAGTTTACTTTTCTTGGATAGTACATAGATCGTCCAGCTGATGGATCCACAAAGGCAGGTGCTGGTTAGGGCGTTACCCGTTTAGAGGGAAAGGGAGCTGACTTAATGAAACATTCATTTGTACCAACTCATTACTATCGAACACTGGGTTCCCATGACCCGGTATTGCGTGTTTCGGACGGAGACCAGATTTTCACTACAACCGTTGACGCTCGAGGATTTGACCACGAACGTAACGCAGTTACCCAACGAGGGAATCCTCAAACCGGGCCTTTTTATGTTGAAGATGCAGAACCCGGTGACGCTCTGGTTGTGGAGCTTGATTCCATCAGACCCAATAGGAGTTATGGTTTCTGTGGGTCGTCCGTTGCACCCAACGTTGTGCGCCCTGATTATGTTCCTCAGTTACCCTTGGACGCACCTCTTGCAGAATGGGATGTCGATGTTTCTAGAGGAACAGCGATATTACAGCGGCCCGAATCTAAGCTGGGTGCGATTGAATTGCCGCTGGATCCCATGATCGGTTGCTTTGGCGTAGCGGCAAAAGGTGGACAGGCGATCTCAACCGCCACTTCGGCTGAACATGGTGGAAATATGGACTACCGTGGCTTTACAGTTGGAACTACAGTCTATTTTCCCGTTTTTGAACCTGGAGCCTTGTTTTTCCTCGGAGATGGCCACGCGGTTCAGGGAGACGGTGAAATTGTGGGATCGGGAATTGAAATATCTATGGATGTCGAAATTACTTTGCGGCTGCAGAAAGGAAAAACGATTGGTTGGCCTCGGGGTGAAAATGATCAATGGATATTTACCACAGGGAATGCCAGACCGCTCGACGAAGCTACTCAAATTGCAACGACGGAGATGTTAATCTGGCTGCAGCAGGATTTTGGACTCGATGCACTGGGAGCCAATCTGTTACTGGCCCAGTGTGTACGTTACGAATTGGGCAACATGTTTGATCCAGCCTATACCATGGTCTGCAAAGTGGCAAAGTCATGGTTGCCTGGTTGATGCTGGATCGTAGCAGATCAGGATCTATGTTGGTTTGAGCGCGTATGCAAGCCAAGATCAGAGAGGCCGCCTTAGTAGTCACGGGGATCGATCCAGTTGCGGTAATCCGGCGTTTGCTTCCAGAGATCATAGGCAGATCCAGGGCCTACATGGTTAAGCCGAGCACCGAAAGGTTTCACGACAGATGTCGGTCGACGACTAGAATTGTCAAAACGGAGTCGGAAATAGCTAGCAGGAATTGGCTGAGTCATACCAGCAATGGTTCTCATGAGGTTGGGCTGTTCGAATTCAATAGGGCGGTGTTGGGATCCTGTATTGTTCAGGTTCCAGAAGTGATTCCAGTCATCCAGATTTTGGGGAGACCATGGTGCCGGACCTGAATCATTTTTGCCTAATTGACGAAGGCTGACAAAAAGACCTCCGGAGTCGTAAAGATTGCGGTATTCATTCCATTTTAGCATGCGAGTGAGAATGGAATTTCGTAGTGGTTGACGATTGATCGGAAGTTCTCCGCTCATGGCCAGGGTGATGATGGCATCGCTGCATCGCAGGGCACTGGTAGTCGTTTCAATCCGTAGCGGTTTGTTGACTCGAAGAGGCTTTAGCGCGTTTCGAGGAACCGGGCGCAGCACGCGCAATGCCAGAAAATGATCATTGACGATTGTGCAGTTCTTGACTCGTACGGATGTAGGTGGCACACCTCCACGCCGGTACGGGATGGCTAATGTTGTGCGTCCGCTGTGGATCCCGTTGGTAATCCTTAAGCTTCGTTTGATGTTGCCACTTAATACGATGCCATTACCTGATCCGGAATGTATTTCACAGTTCCGAAAGACAGTTTTCGGTACATCGCGTAATAAGATTCCCGCAGTTCCATTGGAAATAAAAAAACGACAATTAGCCGCAAAGAACGTACCTCGGTCAACGATGACAGTGCACTTTGTTGCAGGTTTTATGGAGGTTGCCTGTGAAGCATTCCATTCCAGATCGATGCCTTCAAGAATTAAAGGAGAATCGGACCAGATTAGGGGAGCTGACTGTTTCACATAGGTGGAGTTCAGCTGGATCCGAGGTCGCGTTCCTGTTGCCGCCATCAAGGTAATTGCCTTGTTCCGAATACGGATGGGTGGACAAATAAAGGGGCCAGAATGCTGAATGGAAATGATGTCACCATCTTTAGCACGGTAGATAGCGTCTTCCAGAGTTGCCGCCAACTGATCGTCTATATCTGGTCTTTGGCTGCGTATTACAAAAGGTACAAAAGGGCGTTCGGAATCCAGGGTTTGCTGTGTTTGACGGGTTCGAATATTGGATGACGTGCGAAGATAGATGTTTTGTACACGAGGATTATCCTGGATGTTGGATGTCTTGAAAGGTGAGAACTGCGTGATAATCCCTGTAATACAAATCAGAACAATGCCGGCTAGAAGGCTATATTTCCAGAGGTTCCTTTTTCCAGGAGAGGGTACGGATCGGTCTGTTCGACTGGAATCAACTTGTATGTCTGGAAGCGAGTCTGGATAAGAAAAAATCTTTTTTGATGGAGATCGTCGCAACGGGGAAACACGTTTCGGGCGTGCAAATGAGGTTTGTTTTTTTAAGGCCTGGATTACTTCTCTTGCAGTCTGGAAACGATCGTCCGGATTGGGTTCATGTAACCGTAAAATGATCGTTTCCAGCCAGTCGGGAATGTTGGGGTTCAGTTTACGTACATTCGCAGGGCGAGAATTTGAAATGGCATGTATCAATTTTAATGTTGAAGTACTGTCAAAAGGTGGTTGCCCGGTTGCCATCGCGTACAGGACGCTTCCCATACTGTAAAGGTCGGCTCGGTGATCAACGGGATCTCCACGGGTTTGTTCGGGCGCCATGTAGGCAGGTGTTCCAGCCAGGATTCCTGTTTGGGTGATGTCAACGTCGTCCGTTGCCCGTGCCAGTCCAAAGTCAGAAATTTTGACCCAGTCCTTCTCGGAAGTCAGAAGGATGTTACCTGGTTTAATATCGAGGTGTGTAACTCCCTGAGCATGTGCAGCAGCCAGACCGGATGCCGTTTGCAAGGCAATGTGTACAAGTTCTTTAGGAGAGAATTTGCGAGATCTTTTCAATTGTTCGTGCAGGGAGCTGCCATCGATATATTCCATCACTAGATACGGTTGCCGACTATGAACTCCGACATGGTAGATGGTGACCACGTGGGGATGATTTATCGCCGCAGCTACGCGTGCTTCCCGAAGAAAACGGCGACGCATGTTTTGTTTTATCGAAAGTTCGGCTGCGATCACCTTTATGGCGACAGGTCGCTTGAGCGTTGGATCTGTGGCTTTGTACACTACCCCCATGCCACCTCGGCCTATGATGCCGCTGATCGGATACGGGCCGAGTTGCGTGAGCCGAGAATATTTTGAGGAAGGTTCTCCCGTAGAAGCAATGGCTGGTGGCGTACTGTCAACGGACTGTGGTTGTTTCAATGTCTTGCCATACAGTCCAGGATTGGAATCGTGTAAGCGACGTTTCGTCTGATGGAACTGTGGTCCTAAAGGAGTGTGAATGGAGTCTGATTGCTCGTTGAAGTGGTCAATCAGTGGTACCGTTCCAGCCAGGGCTTCAAGCCGTTGCTGGCACCGATCACAGTCACTTAAATGGTCGGATATAACAGCTTCATCGGGTTGGGAGAGCGTACCGTCGAGAATGGATAGGAGTTCTCGTTCAGTCGGACAGGATTGAGGCCCAGTCATCAGTCCCCTATGTGTTTTTCTATTTCTGTTTTTAAATCCGCCAATACGCGGCTCTTAGCAATGTATACAGCACCAACCGTAATGTCGAGTTGTTCTGCGACCTGGCGGGCTGCGGTGCCTTCAACGGACGTCTGCCAGAACGCATCCCAAGTTTTCTGTTGGAAACGAGGTCGTACTCGATCACTGGCCCATTCAAAAAGACATCGATCGTATTCCTGGTCCCACAATGCGGATAGTGTGTCCTCACTGTCAGGTTGGTTTTCAAGAAAGGAACGTAATTGGGTGTCGCCACTTCCCCGAGGATGTCGTTTCCTTTTTGAGATCTGGTCTCGCAACTTATTTTGAGCCACGGTAAACAGCCAGCCTCGAAATTTGCCTATTCGTGGTTCATAGTTCAGTCGCTCAATTGCTCCGGACACGGCGCGAAGGACATCTTGGGTGAGGTCGGCAGCGTCCGCGTCTTGCAGTCCCTTTTTTCGCCCAAAGCGATAGATGAGGGGTGAATAAATGTCAATGAACTGTCCCCATGCGTCCGCATCTTGTGAATCCTTGATACGGATCAGCAGACTGGGGCGTGTTACAAATGAGTCGTTCATTGTTAACTCGAAAAGAAAAGGTTAAGCAATCAGCAACAGCACAAGGAGTTCAAATCGTGAGGATTATTTCATAAGAAATCCATCAGGACTACTCAAATTCAAAGTTTCATTACATAAAGAGCTGTCGAGTTGACCGTGCTGAGATTCCGTAGGATCTGATGAAAGTTTTAGCACGTAAGGTAACAGTGCTTTTGCGATAATAGTGTGTCCCAGGGGGGATGGGTGACAGTCGTCTTGAATTAAGTCTTCATTGTAGTAGCGGCCTAAGTTGTGTTCGTACTGGTCAAACAGGAGCTGAACATCGATTAATTCAGATTGCATAAGATTTGCGGTTTGAGTGATGATTCGATTAATACTCAATCGACTGCCCAGGTGACCTATCATATGCTCACGGCACAAACTGTATGCTTTTTCTGCTTTTCGGTGATCTCCCAGCGATTCAAGGCTTTGTGCTTTCAGGTAATGAAGAATGGCAGGCAGTGGATCTTTTTCCAAGGCGTTGTCAATGAGATGGATTGCCTGGTTCAGTCTGCCTTCTTCAATGCAACGTGCAGCATCTCGGATGGCGACCTTGGTTTGCTTTGCAAAATCTCGATTATAGAACTCCGGTTGTGGAAACATCCAGGCGGGTGAAAGTCGATAGTTGAAAGGGATCGTTAAAAGAAGGACTTGTACATTGTTCTTTTGAGTGGTTTTGATCATTCGTTGCAGGTTCTGCTCAAAAGAGAGGAGATAATCCCTTTTGGTTTGCAGCCATTGAGTACTATCAAAGGCCATCGGATGGGTGGGATATTGTATCGCGTAGTTACGCCCTATGAGTTCATGATGGACCTGGTATCCGGAAGGGTGGCCGTTTGTGGCATTCCAAGACGCGCCTAATGTTTGTACTCGATCAACCAAGGTTGTCATACGTTGTTTACGATGTTGTGATTTGATCCATCTGAATAGGAGATATTCCATTCCGGCGAGCGTCCGACTTATGGCCAGCTTGTCCAGAATCGAAATGCTGGTTTGATTCCATGAGAAAGTGTCAGATGACTCATCTGACAGCTTGACACCTGGCGACTTGGGAACCCAGGAAAACCATTCATTGTTACCGGAAAATATAATTAAGAGCGAGGGAGCATGTTTTTGGACTATTTCCTCCACAAGGGGTATCAGTTGGCCCGATGACCATCCGGGGCGAGAGGCGTTGAATAGTTGGTAACTTTCTCTGTTGAGCGTTTCCTGAAGTATGGCTGAAAAAGTGTTCTGAAATCGATACGGGAATCCGAAAGCAGCAGATCCTCCCACTACAAATATACGGTGAGGTTTGGATAACCCGGTTTTTTCAATGTCCAGTGGTTCCTGTCGGTAGTCAGGGTCTGCGTGCTTGATGATCTGACCACCCAGTTCATAGGGGGGCGGAGCATTGTTTTTGTTGAGATTCTCAACACGAATGAGAAGCTCAACGGATTTTTGGGTCGAACCATCTTCCAGGGTTTCCGATGCCGATGCAGAGACAGGTTGAGATTCACGTCTCATCAGTTCGATGGAGTTACGCACGGTGCGGTGATATTCAAAAATGTAGTTCGCAAACCAACCCGCGCCTTCGAGTATTAACAATACAAATACAAAATACGTTATGTGGCGAAGGATGTACCAGACATTCACACCTGACGTAGTTTCTTTTTGTTTGTTTTCGATCTTCTGCATTAGACAGCTCGTAATTGGATGAAGCTCAAAAACAAATCATCGGATATGTTGAGACAACAATATTATTACTCCTCCGTCGAGGCGGGTTGGCTAGCCGATTGATCGGAAGCTGGTTTGCGATAGTTAAGAGGAGGCGCCTGATCTGGTCGAATGAGAGGTTGGTAAGGGGTAAGCGAAAGCCGGTTGCTATGCTCAAACTGTGCATTGCTGAGAAGTTCAGGATTTTCAAAGAGGTCCCAGGCTGTCGCAGCAAGCACTTTCGCGGCCAGATGCATACCTTTTCTTCCAATACTCGTTCCTCCGGCTGCCACTGCCTGCCAAGAATGGGCAGGAGTGCCTGGTACCCAGCAAGCAGTTGTAAATCCTGTTGTTGGTACAACCCAGGAAACATCACCAACATCTGTCGACCCTTTTCCAATAGCCCCGCTTTCGTCACTGACCTGCTGAATGGTTGTAAGTGCTGGCGACGAGCTCAGGGTTTGTTGCAGCTGTTTGGCGAAACTGTTTTCCTGTTTTGAATAACTTAGGTCATTGAGAGCAATGAGATTCTTCAAGGTAATGCGTGAGAGTACTTCGTTAGGGAGAATTTCAAGTACACCTCCCTGGAAATTGATTTCCAGCTTTGTTTCTGTTGCCAGGGATCCAGCCTGAGCGCAAAGAAGAAGTCGATTATAAAGTGGACGTACAACGGATGATTTGGGGTGTCGTATGTAATAATAGACTTCTGCAAATGAGGGGACGACATTCGGGGCTTCACCACCGGCGGTGACAACGTGATGAATTCTGCTGAAGTCGGGAGTATGTTCTCTCATAAGCTGGGCAGCAAAATTGGTCAACTCAACGGCGTCAAGTGCCGATCGCCCTTGTTCCGGGGCACTGGCTGCATGCGCACTTTTCCCGTGAAAACGAAATTTTGCAGCCATACGTGCAAGACTGGAACGATCACCTGCTGAATTACGGCTGCTGGGATGCCAGTGTAAAGCGGCATCACAGGTTTTGAAGTAACCGTCACGTACCATGAAAGACTTTGCAGCTCCACCTTCTTCCGCGGGACATCCATAAAAACGAATGGTTCCACGAATCATCCCGGATTTTATCTGTTCGGCAATTGCGATAGCTGCGGATGCTGAGGCCACTCCAAAGAGGTGATGGCCACAACCATGACCATAGTTTGTGTGTGAACGTACCTGCCGCACGGGTTGAGCGGTCTGGGAGAGTCCAGGGAGGGCATCGAATTCACCGAGTAAAGCAATAATGGGGCGTTCTGTTCCGAATTCAGCAATGAAGGCGGTGGGAATGTTGGCGATAGGGGACTGGATTCGGAATCCAGCTAGTTCCAGCATGGATTTTAGAAGTTTCGAAGATCGTTTTTCCTGGTATCCCGGTTCCGCCCAGTCCCATATTTTCTGCGCGGCTTCCCAGCTTTGGATTTCGCGATCCTGGATGGAGTGAAAGAGACGTTCTTTTTGACCGAATGCGAGAGGATTGTTGCCGAACAGGATCAGTAATCCCGTTAAGAAGAAGGGGAGTTTCGCGTGTGTCATTCAAAGATCCTGTGAGGCATGAGGTGTCAGTTAGATTTCGAAACAAACGACATAGTTGCCAGTTTAGTAGATTTCACACGGTACTGCGAAATGAAACAGGTACACCGTCTGGTGTCTTCAGGTTTCCCGATAGCTATAAAGCCGGAACACGTCACTTGCAGTATTCTGCAATGGGGTAGACAATGAAAAATACGGAATGAGTAGGGAAGAGAGATTAACTTCTGGACGATTTGTTTCGATGATGACAGCCTTGGGATAATCAGAGATGTTTTTACGGAATGAGTGACATGGAAAGTCTCGGAATTGGTACTGACATTGTAGAATGTGTTCGAATCGGGCGCATGATTGAGGAGCACGGAGAACTGTTTCTACGACGCGTGTATACCGATAAAGAAATCATGTACTGTCAAACAAGGCGACAAGCGATGCAGCATTTCGCTGGTCGTTGGGCTGCGAAAGAAGCCATCCTGAAAGCCTTGGGAACGGGGTGGAGAAAAGGAATCAGCTGGAGGGATATGGAAGTTAGCAACGATCGGAAGGGAAAGCCTGTCGTAACAATGCGTGGCGGTGCCAAAGATGTGATGAAACGAATCGGGAGTGCAGAGATTCTCATTTCCATTTCCCATACCCGAGCCTACGCTGTTGCTTTCGCAATCGCAGTGGCAGGTAAATCAGATCCTGACCCCGAAATGGAAACAGATACCGATCAATCGGAGTAATCAAAAAGAGTGCACGTTTTTATAGCTGTCCGGATCCTCTGATGGAAACACGATTGTTTCGGATCTTTCGCCTTGCCAGTCAGAGTTAGCGTTCAACCGAGGTCGGCCGGGATTGCGAACAGGCTAAGAATCGTCTTCTAGCAGTTTCTGTTGCCACTGATTTAACATTTCGAGGGCTTGAAAAGGCGTGATCTTATCAAGGTCGATTTTGCGTAGTTCCCCCGCGATCGGGTGTTCGACAGGCGTAAACAGTGAGAGTTGGACAGGAGAGGAATCGACTTCCGTATTCAGGGGTTCAGACTCTTGAGATGCTGTGCCAGAGGGATTGACGGGCATATTGGACTTTTTGGATTTGCTTGGTCCGATTCCTTCCAACTGTTCTGATTCAAGTGTTGTGAGAATGGTTTTTGCACGTTCAATGACACTGCGAGGCACGCCGGCTAATCTGGCCACGTGGAGTCCGTAGCTTTTGTCGGCCCCACCTTCGATAATTTTGTGCAGAAAAATAATTTCTTCCTGCCACTCTCGGATGGCAACATTGAGATTGCGGATCTGAGGCAGTGAGTTGGCAAGTGCCGTCAGTTCATGGTAGTGAGTAGCGAAGAGTGTGCGACACTGAATCTGGTCGTGCAAGTGTTCGGTGACAGCCCATGCAAGCGATACACCATCGTAGGTGCTGGTGCCTCTTCCTATTTCATCAAGAATGACTAGACTGCGCTCGGTTGCAGTGTTGAGAATTCTTGCTGTTTCAACCATTTCAACCATAAATGTGCTTTGGCCACGACTGAGTTCATCACTGGCACCGACCCTTGCAAAGATGCGGTCTGATATCCCGATACGAGCTGCACGTGCCGGAACAAAGCTACCTATCTGGGCCATAAGGGTTAGAAGAGCGACCTGTCGGATGTAGGTACTCTTGCCTGCCATATTAGGGCCTGTTACGAGAAGTAACTGGCCGGATTGTTCATTCATGTGGACGTCGTTCGGAACAAATTCACCATCAGGTTGTTGGATGTCCAGAACCGGGTGGCGTCCATCGGTTATCTCAAGAGTAGGTTCTTCAACCATTTCTGGCCGGTTGTAGTGATTTCGTTTTGCGACAAAAGCCAGTGAGATCAGTACATCGATTATGGCTATTTGCCTGCCGGTTTTCTGCAATGCATACAGAAAGTCGTTGCACCGTTCTCTAAGTTCGACAAAGATCTGATATTCCAGTTCCTGCATGCGTTCCTGAGCTTGGAGGACTTTTTCTTCATGTTCTTTCAATTCTGGAGTGATGTACCGTTCTGCATTCTTAAGGGTTTGTTTTCGGATGTAGCTCTCTGGTACTTTGTCGATATGGGTGTGAGTGACTTCCAGGTAGTAGCCAAATACTTTGTTGAATCCTACCTTTAAACTGGGAATGCCGGTTCGTTCTGTTTCCGTGGCTTGGTATTCAGCGATCCATTGTTTCCCTCCTCGAGTGAGCTCGCGCCATTTGTCCAGTTTCTCATGATAGCCCGATCGTATAATTCCACCATCCGTGACCAACAGGGGAGGCGATTCGACCAGCGCATTTTCCAATTGCTCGAACAGTGCTCTACATGGGTCCATGTGTGATTCAATGGTTGTGAGCAAAGAGGATTTGCGAGATGCTAAAAGCGACTTGATTACGGGGATTAAGGATAGACTTTTGTTGACACATCCGAGATCACGTGGACTCGCACGACCAGAGCTGATACGGGCAGTAAGTCGTTCCAGATCATAGATACTGTTCAAGGTATCGCGAAATTCGTTGATCAGATCCATATTGTCGATTAATTCATCAATGGCTTCGTGACGAGAGACAATTTGTTGCTGGTCAGTGAGGGGATTGGATAGCCAGTCACTGAGGCAACGCGCGCCCATCGGAGTAACGGTCGAGTCCAGTACCGTAAGTAGTGATCCTTCGCGTTTGCCCTCTCTCATCGTGCGGGTTATTTCAAGGCTGCGTCTTGTGGAATCGTCAAGTTTCAGAGTGGACTGCCGATGATAAGGCTGAATGTGTGTGATGTGGGTTAAGCCAGCCTTATGAGTTTCCGTCAGGTATTCGACAAGGGCGCCAGCGGCACAGATCGAAGGGGTGTTTTCCGAAATGTCAAAGCCTTCCAGAGTAGATGTTCCAAGATGTTCCAGAAGAGTGTCTCGTGCGTGTTCTGATGTGAAACTCCACGACGGACGTACCGTAAAAGTAAAACCGTTGATGGAGATAGGATCTGCTTCGTCAGGAAACAGACACTCTGCTGGGTTCAGTCTTCCTAATTCATCTGAAAGATCGTTTTCGTTGAGATCCATAACTTGGAATGTACCGGTAGATAATTCTACCCAGGCGAGACCGATCTGATGATTTACGGGGGCAATGGCTGCAAGAAAGTTGGATTCTCTGGGATCAAGTAAATTTTCATCAGTCAGTGTTCCCGCAGTGATCACCCGTGTAACTTCACGACGAACCAGCCCTTTCGCCTGACGGGCATCCTCAACCTGGTCACAGATCGCCACACGATGCCCAGCCTGAATCAGTTTTCCGAGGTAATTGTCCAAAGCATGGTGAGGGAACCCGGCCATAGGGATTGGATTCAAACCTTTATCACGACTGGTTAATGCCAGGCCGAGAACGCGCGCCGAACACTCGGCATCTTCATAAAACATTTCATAAAAGTCACCCATTCTAAACAGGAGCAGGGCGCGCGGATGCGCCTGTTTAATTTGCTGATATTGTTTCATCATAGGTGATACAGTCATCGGTCAATTCGTCGAAATGGAAGAGATAGAAAGGCTTTGCATCGTAGCTATTTTGTCTCGTTATCGCGCTAAAAACTATTGATCTATACCGTGTTTTTGCGATGAGTGTAATGAGGGGGACATGCGAAATCGAAGTATGGAGGAATCATATGCCCTTATACAATATAGAATGGTGATATGTGAAACGTTTGCTATGTGAAAAATTGCGGCCTCTATGGCATAGAATCCGGATTACGAGAATCTTACAATGAAGAGAGCCATTGAGAACAGGAATCATGCCTGATTTACGACAAGTGTCACGCTCTCTAAAACCGGATAAGCCATCTTCTACGATGTGGCGACGTTTAAGTCGGGGACTTTTGTTCCAAGGGATTATCTGGGCTATTCTTTTGCTGTTTGTCGAGATGATTCTGCGGTTATTCGTGCCACCTCCCAGTCGTGAATATCATCCATGGTTTGGGACTCATACCCGTGGTGGAACAAGTTTGCGATACAAAAGTGGTATAGATGATTCCGAATTCGATCAGATTGTACAGTACAACCGCGAGGGATTTCATGATGTCGAGCATCTTAAGTCAAAGCGAAAAGGCGACTTTCGTGTTGTGATTCTGGGAGATTCAATCGTGGAGGCCCGGGAAGTGGCGCTCGAAGAGAGTTTCTGCCGCGTGCTTGAATCGCAGCTCAATCATTGGTCATCAGGCATCTCGGATAATCGTTACGAGTTGGTTAATATGGGCGCTAGCGGTGCCGGACCTTTACTGGCGTCGTTGATGTATCGGCATGTGGATACCGGAAAAGATGCCGACCTTGTATTAATGTGTTGTTTCCCTAATGATCTGTCAGATGATGTCCGATTTCATGATTCTGTCGAACGGGATCGTCACGGATGGGCGTACCGAATTCCAACTTCTTCCGGAATCGTTCCAATTCCATTGTGGTCAAAACAATTTTTACGAACACAGACCCGGACATGGCCTTATCTGGGAAGCCGAATTCAACGCGCGGTACAGGCTATAAAAGGTCAGGCTTTACCGATAAGTGCGTCGGATCCTTTTCAGGACGTACTGATTGCTGCTCGTGATGGTCAGACAGGTCACCTGGATGAAGCCTGGAAAAAAATGTTGGCTAATTTGGGCCATTTGCAAGCTTTAGTCAGACAACGCGGAGCGAGTTTTGGCTTAATAGCAGTTCCTTTAGGCCATCAGATTCTCACACGTCAGGAATGGGAAGCCGGTCGGAAACGCCATGGTCTGAGACGAGGATCTGGAGGTGACTTCCAGGCTCGGTTACAGGAATTTGCTTCGCGCAAAGAAATCCCATTTTTGGACCTCCGTAGTTCGTTTGAATCGGCTCAAACGACGAATTTGTTTTTTCCCTATGATGGGCATTTGACTGCCGAAGGGCACCAAGTTGCAGCTGACGCGATTGATGAATGGCTGCTAGAAGAAAAGCTGATAAACCTGTCTGAATGATGGATCATCACGACAGAAATGGTGTGTGTTGATTGGTTGTTAGATAGGGACTGCGGCTCTTCTAATGGGAAAAAAGAAGAATTTCCTCTATGCTGCTGGATATTTGATATTTTCCTGTCACGCCCAGTGGGTGGCAGATAAATGGATTTCCGGTAGTGAATCTTTTTCAACTGAACCGAGTACTATTCAATGAAACGTGTTGTTTTGGCCATGAGCGGTGGCGTGGACAGTTCTGTCGCGGCTCATCTGTTGCAGAAACAGGGGTACGAGGTAATCGGACTGTTTATGCGCAGTGGCGTTGATCCGATAGAGAATCAGCAAACGGGGGACTGTGAAGTGTTGCCCGTGTTGAGAACGGAACAACCGGTTAAATCCAATAAGCAGGGATGTTGCAGTGCTACTGATGCGGCCGATGCACGCCGAGTAGCCGATCGATTGGACATTCCTTTTTATGCCTTGGATTTTCACGACCAGTTTGATCGCATTATGGATTACTTTGCAGATGAATATCTGTCGGGAAGAACACCGAACCCCTGCGTTGTGTGCAACAATTGGCTGAAGTTCGGCAAACTATGGGAATATGCACAGCAGGTGGGAGCGGATTTTATTGCGACTGGACACTATGCTCGTTTACAGTTTTCACAACAAAGAAACAAAGAATATCAACTGTTGAGGGCAAGAGATCACGACAAGGACCAGTCTTACGTGCTGTTTGGAATTCCTCGGACATTACTGAAACGGATTCTTTTCCCCATGGGCGAATATCGAAAGCCAGAAATTCGAGAAATGGCTTCTAGCTTAAATCTCCCGGTGGCGACCAAGCCGGACAGTCAGGAGATCTGTTTTGTGCAATCCGGAAGTTATGCTGATTTTGTCCGGCAGCGTCGATCGATGGACGGTCGTAAAGGCGAAATAGTAGACACTGAGGGCAGATGTCTGGGCTACCATGATGGGATTGAAAATTTTACTGTCGGGCAGAGAAAAGGGATCAGGATTGCATTGGGTGTCCCTCATTATGTAACGGAGATTGATTCAGAAAAAAACCGAGTTGTCATTGGAAAGCGCGAAGATCTCGCCAGAAAAAAGATCGCTTTACACCGAGTAAGCTGGCTTGACCAGCCCGTACATGACAGCTGTGAACTGGATGTTCAAATCCGTTACCGACATGTGGCGGCACCGGCAATTGTTACCACGGAGCGTGATGGCCATGCGGATGTGCTTTTTGAACAATCGCAATTCGGTGTTGCCCCTGGTCAAGCGGCTGTTTTTTATGACGGTGATCAGGTGGTCGGTGGAGGATGGATTCGATGAAGGAGTCGGCGTGTTTTCAATGTGGCTCTGTAATAAGAGCAGGGCACACGGGGGGGATGGAGAAACGGAGTCCAGATAGCCCAAGGGGCTTTAAAGAGTGTCCTCCTGCTAGCCTTAATGAGTAACAGGAGGACAAACATCCCATTGTCACCCGGATTTTCGCGCTTCTTGTGACTTATCTACGATGGCCAGATTTTGAGTAGAGAGGATTTTTTCGAGATCATCGGCCCCCTCTTGTTCGGCGAGGAGAATGTCCTCCAACAGAACTTGAAGAGAAGAATCCCCGTCGCATAGTGCGAGTGCCTGTTTGTACAATTCGACGTGCTTCCTTTCCATTTCAAGGCCATATTGCAGCAGTTCATCCAGGTCTTTAGCTTGTTTGACTTCCGCGCGTTCGACAGTAGGTACACCACCTAGTGACACAATCTTACTGCCGATCTGACGAAGATGGCCCAGTGACTCATCGGCACTTTCCTGAAAGCGTGGAGCGTAGACCTCACGCCAATGTCCTTGAAGGATAAAGGCGTGTTGCTGGTATTGAACAAGGCCTGCCCATTCCCAGCTAAGAATTTCATTCAGTTGAGCGATTAACCTGGTAGTGTCCATAATTTGGTCTCCTTATATTTGAAATAGCTGGACCGTAAATGGCTGAACGTGTTGTGTCATCACCTCGGCCCACAAGCAAAGGTTACCAGAGAATTTCGAGTCTTGTCTAGCCGAAACAGAGATATGTGAGAGGGGTATTTGTTTTCCGTAAAGTGTTTTGTTGAAACAACTTGTGGGTAATTTGAAGTTGACATTGGATATCGATTAAAGAATTATTGACTGACATGATAGCAGGTCGATTAAGGTACACTTAATCTCACTTTGTTACGTTCAGAAATTGAGACTGAGGTGCATGTGTCGAAGCTGAATGATGGAGACAGGGTCTCAAGATTTGTGATTCTTGAGCACGAATACCGGGGGATTCACTGGGATTTCATGTTGGAGTGGGGAACTACGTTGCGGACGTGGGCACTTTCCCAACCTCCTGTAAGAGAAGGTGAGATATTAGCAAGGTCGCTCAGTGACCATCGATTAGAATACTTGGACTATGAAGGTCCTGTAAGCAATGACCGTGGCAAGGTTAAGCGATGGGATCAAGGTACTTTTCAGTTGATAATAGAGAATGAGAATCGGGTTGTTGTTCGGTTGCAAGGAACCAAACTATTGGGTGAAGCTATGTTTTTTTTACGTAAAGCACCCAGAGAATGGTATTTTTCTCTCGGATCAATCAGCTGAAACCGCTTGGCTATAGGGTAGGCTACACGGACAAGCAAGTTCGATGAGGAATTCAGCGTTGGGTGACGGTATCTAACCAAAGTGCCTGCATGTTTTTGGAAGTTATGGCTGTACGGTGTCGTTAGAGCCGTGAACCGAGATGTAGTGATCTCCTGTTTCCAAAAGCAAGAGGTTCTCAAATGGAGCTTTCGTGCGAAGATCGATGATCGCCACCGGATGTCCATCTAGTTGTTTCCATTCCAGAGGAAATTCGGTCCGACGGGCTGATTCCGCGACAAACTGGAAAATTCGATGTTCGGGTAATGGCATGTTACCCACTCGAAGTTCCCTGATTTGAATAGCGATGCGCGCCGTTTGGGTAAGCCAGAGACGGATACGAGCCCAGATAACCCGTTTTCCGAGAAGACTGTGTTGCATACCTCCAATGAGGATTTCGCCATTTTTCAATCGCACACGAGGTTGCGTGATCCAAGGAGTGTTATCCAAATGGAAACGATGTTTCAGTTTTGGAAATTCTTCCGTGAGCCAAGCGTTAATACCCTTTTCCGTGAAGACAGCTCGCCAGGTTTCCGCATGACGTGTGTCGCTAATTAGGGTAGCTGTTTGGGTTAGAAATTTCTTTACATCAGATCGCGTTTCGTGAGCCGGTTGGTGGAGTGAGTCCTGATAAAAGTCAGGCATGCGCCCCATTTGCCAATGCAGGGCGAAAACACCGAGCAGTGCAGGGATGGCAATGCAGCTAGTCAGAACGAGAAGTCTTTTTGTCACGGTCTCTGAAGACCTCCAACAGTCGAGATGTGACTTTTAGGAATAACCAGCCAACAAGGTCGCTATTCGGCAGTAAGACACGATATAAGCAGGTGGAGTGATCGGTCCGAATGAGAGCTTGTCGTTGATAGAACTCTAACAATCCATACATCTCATTTCAGAAAAAATCGTGTCGTGTTGCTGTGGATTTTCACGGGCAAAATTAATGAGACAACGTAACGCTTTACTGGTATCAGGCAGACTGTATTTTTCAGATACTTCTGAAAGGAATGTGTTCATGGATGGAGTGAGTTCTATGGAGTAAGGCTGTTTCTCAGGCATCGTTAGGAACCTTTATGGAAAGGGAGTCAGTGGTTAGAGGAACGAGGTGTTCGCCGTTAGTAGTTTTCAGGTATTGGGAAGAGAGAACCTATTTTAGTCATTTTAGATTTCGCATGCTGATATCTAAAATCCTGCAGATTTGTCGACAACGTTTAAAAGAGGTCGGTCCTCTACAAATCGTTTCAGATTGTTACACAGCAGTTCAAACAGTCTCTGTCGACCCGCTGAACTTTGTCCACTACTGTGTGGAGTAATAATACAGTTGGGCATCGACCACAGGGGGTGTCCCTTGGGTAAGGGTTCTGGTTCTGTGACATCGAGGGCCGCCCCGGCGATTTCTCCCTGTTCGAGTGCGGTTACCAGTGATTCAGTATCCACCACACTTCCTCGAGCTACGGTTACAAGGTAGGCGGTCGATTTCATTGCCTGAAACTGTTGTGCACTAAAAAGTTTTTCTGTCTTGGGAGTTAACGGACAGCAGAGAGAAACATAATCTGCGCGAGGAAGCAGCTGGTCGAGCATGTCAATGGGGTGAATTTCGTCAATGGTATCCGGTTTTTCGACTTCGCGTAGATCTACAGCCAGTATTTTCATTCCAAAGGCACAAGCACGCTGAGCGGTTTGTGATCCGGCTCCACCCAGTCCGACGATAAGAAGAGTTTTCCCAAGCAGTTCGCCGCTGTCGAAATTTTTTCGATCTTCCCATATTTCTTCATGCTGTCGCTTCATCAGAATATTGAAACATCGGCTGAAGGAAAGAATAAAGGCCATCGTATGATCAGCGAGTTGAATGCCGTAAAGGCCACGCGCATTGGTGAGAATGAGGTTACTGTTTACCAGTTCTGGATACCCATAGTTTTCAACTCCGGCAGAAGGAACTTGAATCCACTGCAAGTGTTTCCCTGCACTAACTATTTCCAGTGTTGCTGGGCCAAAAAACGCATCTACTTCGCCTATGTGTTCCAGGATCTCATCGTCGTTGTGTGCGAAGGTGACTTCCAGATCAGGATGTAGCTCTCGCAATTGAGTCGCTCTTTGCGGATCTCTGAAAAACGGTGCAATCAACACACGCTTGGGCACAATATTGTCCTCCTCTATATCATGGAAACAGGTCCATTACTCAAATAGGGTACCACACAGCACTATGTGGGTATTATCAGGGTTTGATCAATATTGGAAAGATCAAAGAGTTTGCAGGTTCCGATCGTATCCATGTTTGTGAGCTCTGATGTGTCGAGGTTACCAATCGACTACGGAACCATCATCCTCGTCATATGTTTCCGGATTGCGCCAATCATGACCCAGCTTGTCTGCCAGCATGCGGTCGTCCAGTTCAACACCTAGACCTGGTCCTGTGGGCAGTGCTATGTAGCCTTCGTGAACCTGAAAGGGTTCTTTTAGATAACCCTCGCCCAGATTTACCTGTTCTTGGCACAGAAAATTGGGAATGGATGCAGCCATTTGAATACCGGCTGCCAGAGAAATCGGACCCAGTGGATTATGAGGAGCGATCGCTGCATAATAGGCTTCGGCCATACCTGCGATTAATCGCACTTCTGTGATTCCGCCGGCATGACACATGTCCGGTTGTAGAATGGTAGCGGCCCCTTTTTCGAGAATTTCCCGAAAGCCCCATTTGGTAAAAATGCGTTCGCCGGTTGCGATCGGTAGAAAAGTACTCTGAGCTAAATCTGCCATGACATCGATATTCTGACAATTGACGGGTTCTTCAATAAACATGGGGTGGTACGGCTCCAGGTGCCGAATCAGCGATTTTGCATATTGTGGACTAATAGCGCCATGAAAATCGATACCGATGTCAGCTTCATCACCTGCCGCAGCACGTAACGAAGCAAAATGATCGACTGCTTTT
>Ga0310344_10000344_pt1 | contig 37069 bp, 36 predicted proteins | sample HC15DNA20200_MG_FD_203801 | JGI IMG/M metagenome (GOLD analysis project Ga0310344, IMG submission 203801) | Marine microbial communities from station ALOHA, North Pacific Subtropical Gyre - HC15-DNA-20-200_MG | ecosystem: Environmental > Aquatic > Marine > Oceanic | place: Pacific Ocean: North...
GACCCCTACCTTTTCGTTAGTGCGGCCCTTGCAACTTAGGACTTGTGCAGGGCACAGATTAGTAGTTTTTCATGTCCGACGGGGGGGTATCCTTGGGCGCAGTGAAGAGGGGCTCAAAAGAGCCACTGGAGGTTCTGCGTGCCAAGTATCTTGATTACTGCTCTGCCCAGGTAGCAGACCTTCTTCTATATCTGACTCCAGATGAGATTTATCTATTAGCGCAGAGAGCCTATCGTGAAGATAGTCAAGACGGTGAGCTTTCTTACGGCGAGATGGTGCAGAGTGCAACGGATTGGCTCGCCCAGAAGGTCGCTTTGCCCCCGTTCGAGATTTGGCTAGAAGATTATAGGGATAACCCCGAAAGCTATGAAGAATATTTCATAGGTCTCTGGGAATCTGAATCCGAGGTGACTTCGGGCGATTGATGTAAGATGCGTTCATAGTGAAACGCCCCTAGCTAGGTTCGCAGTGGTCTATCTACTCTTGATGAATTAGCAAGGCAGAGTAGGCCCTGGCTCGTTCTTAGAGAATATTACGATTCCGCGCGACTCCCTCGAATCTGATGTTCTCTTTTTTAGAAGGGGAGATCGTCGTCCAGTGGCTCTGTATTCGAAGGTTTAGGGCCACTGGTGTCAGCATCTTCGGCCCCACCACTGTAATTTCCGCTACCGGTAGAACCCAGCATGACCATTTCATTTACTATGATGGCAGTCCAGTAGCGAGTACCACCTTGCTCATCTTGAGTCTGGGAATATTCAAGTCTGCCTTCGACAAACAGCCGTTCCCCTTTCTTGACGTACTGCTCAACTACATCGACAAGACGCCCAAAGACGGTCAGTCGATGCCATTCTGTCTTTTCTTGCTGTTCACCGCTTCTATCTGACCAAGTGCTGTTTGTGGCGAGTGAAAGCTTGGCAACCCGTGACCCTGATGCAGTTGCCCTAATCTCAGGATCGTTACCGACATGTCCAATTAACATGACCTTATTTAGCGATCGGCTCATGAATGCTCCTTTCGATGCCGGATCAAGATGGAAGAAATAAATTGTAATAGAGGAGGGGCTGGATCCCTACTCCGATAGCTAGGGCCGGAATAGTAAAGGCTTTCCGTGTGTTTTTCCATCCTTATCACACAGTTCGCTGCAAACATGACTGCACTAAGCATGTGGTCACATGGGAAGAGCTTTATATGGGTGATGTCGGGGTAGTTTTGATTGATCAAAACGGTTAATTTTCGTTATGCGAAAAGGGATCCTCCCAGTCGCCTGTTCGTGCATCTGAGCGGGCTTACAGTCCACCACTTCCGTAACCTCGGAAGTCAGGACTTAGAGCTCCCTCCTGAGGGTGTCGCTTTGATTGGGGACAACGCCCAGGGAAAGTCAAACTTTCTTGAGGCTATCTACTATTTAGAAACTTTTCGGTCGTTTCGTGGTGCCCGTGATGATCAGCTTGTCGGCTTTGATAAAGAATTGTTTAGGGTGACAGGTACTATGCAGGCCACGGACACAGAATGTGGAACAGAATTAATAGCAGCAGCTTTTGAGCGAGATGGAAAGCGCAAGAAAGTATTGATTAATGGTGAGGAGCCAGACCGATTGGGCGATGCTCTCGGTCGGCTCGCCGCTGTTGTGTTTTCTCCCCGGGATACTCAGTTGGTTAGTGGTGGTCCAAAGGAACGTCGTCGCTTTCTTGATGTTGTTCTATCCTTAAGTCATCCAGGATACTTAATTGCAATACAAGAGTATAGGCAGGCTCTTCAACAGAGGAACATGAGCCTGAAATCTGGTCAGCTGTCAGGAGTGATTAAGGCTTGGGATACTGGCCTGATCAAAGCAGGTACGAGTGTGATGCAAGCTCGCCGAGACTGGGTCAACCTTCGTTCTCAGGCTTTTAAGGATTATTACACAAGAATTTCAGGCGGAGCCTCAGCCCACATAACATATGCCCCCAGTTTGTCACTGAATGGGGTAGCGTCGAAGGAAGAGATTGCCGGAGCATTTCGCGATGCATTGGCTATGACAGCAGAACGAGAGCGTCGAGTTGGGACAACGGTTGTGGGACCTCATAGAGATGATATCCAATTGCGATTAGATCAAGGAGGATCTCTCCTCGATTTACGACAATACGGGTCTGGTGGTCAGCGAAGAACTGCCGCTCTTGCCTTACGACTTGTAGAGGCAAAGAGCATCCGAGAGTCGAGGCGGAAGCAGCCGCTTGTTTTATTGGATGATGTGTTTGCTGAATTTGATATAGGTCGGAGTGAACGAGTACTCGAGCTTATGGAGGCCGAGGAAACTGGGCAGGTGGTCCTTACTGCTCCGCGAGAGGAGCACGTGCGAATTCGCAGTGATTCATTGCCTCGATGGCATATAAGGGCTGGAGTTGTAGCCACATGAGCCGCAATCATGGACCGGTGCAGGTCAGCTCACTAATCCCAAGTGTGCTTGAGCAATATGGAGTAGGGGATCAAGTGAAGCGCATGGCCGTACTGACACTGTGGGCGGAGATTGTTGGTGAACATATTGCGGCGGTGACGCACGCCAGAAGTGTTTCTGAGGGTGCACTTTTTATTGAAGTACAGACGAGCTCTTGGTTAATGGAACTGAACATGATGAAGACCGACCTCTTAGATGAGGTGAATAAACATTTAGAAGAAGCGCCTCTGGATCGCATCATTTTTCTTTTAGGGGAGAGTGATTTAGGGAGCAGTTGACTGCGATCAATACTCATGGAGCGGAAATGGTAGAGAAGAAAAAGCAACAGAAGGAAGAATACACCGCTGGGCAGATCCAGGTACTTAAGGGATTAGAGGCGGTGAGAAAGCGTCCGGGAATGTATATCGGGACGACCTCGGCAAGAGGTCTTCATCACCTAGTCTACGAAGTGGTAGATAATTCGATTGATGAAGCTATGGCTGGGTACTGTACACATGTCAAAGTAACTGTTCACGATGGAAACTCGGTCACGGTAGAGGACGATGGAAGAGGGGTTCCGGTCGATATCCATCCCACGGAGAAGGTTCCAGGTGTAGAACTTGCTATGACTACGCTTCATGCAGGTGGGAAGTTTGATAAGAACACTTATAAGGTCTCAGGTGGCCTTCATGGAGTGGGTGTTAGTGTGGTCAATGCTCTGTCCGAATACCTTGAAGTTGAAGTTCGACGTGGCGGCAGGAAGTACCACCAACGCTATGAGCAGGGTGTTAAGACCAAAGAGCTTGAAGACCAGGGTAAGGCGAAAGGCTCTGGAACACTTGTGACATTCAAGCCTGATTCTGAGATCATGACTGATCTAGAGTTCTCGTTTGAAGTCTTGTCTCACCGTTTACGTGAACTGGCATTCTTAAACAAAGGCCTGAAGATCACCCTCGCTGATGAGCGTAATAGTGATGCTGTAGAGGACTATTATTACGAAGGTGGTATAGCTGAGTACGTGGAATTCCTGCGCGGCAGTCGCGAAGCATTACATGATAAGGTGTGTTATTTCGAATCCTCTAAGCCGGAGGCCGAAATTGAACTTGCCCTCCAGTATGATGAGGGCTTTAGTGAGAACACCCACACATTCGTAAACAATATCAACACCCATGAGGGTGGGATGCACTTAACTGGACTGAAATCTGCACTCACTCGAACGATCAATGATTATGCAAGGCGCAATAAGATTTTCAAAAAGGATGAGAGCTTGTCAGGTGAAGATGTCCGTGAGGGACTTACCTGTGTCCTGAGCGTGAGAGTTATGGAGCCGCAATTTGAGGGACAAACCAAGACCAAGCTTGGAAACAGTGAAGTCAGAGGCGCTGTTGAAGCGGCCGTAAACGAGCACCTCTCAATTTTTCTCGATGAAAATCCAAAAGCAGTCAAGTCAATTATTGATAAATCTCTGCAGGCAGCGCGTGCACGTGAGGCAGCCCGCAAAGCTCGTGATTTAGCTAGGAAAAAGAGTGCGCTGGAAGGGGGTGTGTTGCCGGGCAAGTTGGCTGACTGCTCAATCTCGGACCCATCGCTCTGTGAACTTTATCTGGTTGAGGGGGATTCTGCTGGAGGATCAGCCAAACAAGGTCGAGATCGCGGATACCAGGCGATCCTGCCCCTCAAAGGTAAGATTCTGAACGTAGAGCGACTTCAGGGGCGTATCGATAAAGTTCTTTCCAATATTGAGATTCGAGCGATTATTACCGCAATTGGTGGGGGAATTGGAGAAGAGTTTGATCTTGATAATGTCCGTTACCATAAAGTGGTCATTATGACTGATGCAGACGTAGATGGTGCGCATATCCGGACATTGCTCCTAACCTTCTTTTTCCGCCATATGCAGGAGCTCATAGAGGCTGGCCACATTTATATTGCGCAGCCGCCTCTTTATAGGGTGCATAAAGGTAGGAATGACTACTACGCCTATTCTGATGAAGAGCGTGATGATTACGTGAAACGGCTTGGTGGAAAGAATGGAGATACGAAGGGAATCAATATCCAGCGCTATAAAGGCTTGGGTGAGATGAATCCTGGCCAGCTTTGGAAGACAACAATGGACCCTGAAGCGCGCACCATGCAAAGAGTAGAAATCGATCAGGCAGCCTATACCGATAAACTTTTCCAGAGGCTTATGGGAGATGATGTTGAGCCGCGGCGTGCTTTTATCGAAAAAAATGCCAAGTATGTTAAGAACCTAGATGTTTGAACCGCGGGTCTTCTATATCAGCTGCGGTAAATCGTGATCTTAATATTTCATTAAGTAATGAGTTAGTTGATGCTAGATTGGCTCTAGTTCAGCTGTGAGTGAAACTGTTTGTACATGACACTCATCAGCTGTTACAACCACATGGCTCTGAACCCATGTGTGGTATCCTGAACGTGCGACACTCACCGTGTAGGTTCCTTCTCTCTCTGGGGCACCAAATAAGACTGCAGTGTCTTCAATACCAACGGTGCTCTCAAGGTAATTGGCTTCACTAAGGGTCATTGTGGCACCAGCGGCGCTTGGTATCCTACTAGTCGCGTTAATGACTTCCATGCTTATGCCATAGCGGAGTTCTCTGGTACACATGACAGGGCCTGAGCTAGTATCACATCCGCTTAGGATTCCAAGTAACAGAAGTCCCACAAGACAATCTCTCATCATTCATTCACTTAGTCGTTTAAGCTTTACAAGTAACTGATTGAAGAGATGTGCCCGGGCCTCCTGATCAGTTGTTGCTCACAACAGATCCCATCGCGTCTAGGACTGTATGGACAACATCTGTAAATGCTGCCCCGCGAATCCAGCGACAGACGATGACTAACTCATTCTCTGGGTCAACATAGATGAGATTTGACCCTGCTCCAGTATGTGTCCATGTGTATTCAGGTGCATTGGAATAACGACGCTGGTCAGTATTAAGAGAAAAATTCATGAACCCATACGATTGGTTTACATCCCCCGGGGTTGTCGCCATATGGATCCATTTTTCAGAGATCAATCGACGTCCGTTCCAATTGCCTTTATGCATGGTTAATAGACCAAATCTGGCTTGGTCGAAGGCGCTTAGCATCATTCCCCCACCCCAGTGGCCTCCTCCACTTACCGATTGAATCTGGCGCCCATCCAGTGTGATCCATGAGTTGTCATAACCGTGCCAGCGCCATGTGGGTGATGCACCGATCGGATCCATGATGTATTCACGTAGTACGTCTGGGAGAGGTCTTCTCCACACGCTTGTTGCAGCTAAAGCAAGTAGGTTCACCCTGGTGTCGTTGTATTCATACACAGTGCCTGGGTCGAAGCGGGGTCTAGTTCCCCAGGTTGTTCGGTCGTTATCAGGTCGGTCTGCCCACTCGGGCTTCCCCCACAGAGTTCCTTCCCAATCGCTTGTCTGACGCAAGAGATCATCCCAGGTGATCTTACGGTTATGCTCTGATTCAAAAAGTAACTTGGGTCTCTTTCCCTTTTCGTCGTTCGGCTCTCCATCACCTTCTTCCAAGACTATGGGTGCCACATAGGGACGCACTAGATCATCTATGTCCCTAATCATGCTCCGGTCATAAGCCAGCCCTACTGTGGTTGACAAGAAGCTTTTCGAAACGCTGAATGTTTGATCGACCTTATATGGGTCACCCCATTCAGCGATTATGTAACCCCTATGTACGATTACTCCTGTTTGTGGCCCACGAATTGTGAATGGTCCCACGGGTTCACCATGTGGTTCACGCCCAAATGTCATTTGGTGGTTGAATGCCAGATCTCGTGGCGAGGTTGATTCTCCAGCCACTGCGATTTCAATGGCTTCTTGAATCTTGGTTGGATCGAATCCTACTTCCTCAGGACTCTTTCGTTCCCAATCAAGATTTTGCCCCGGCCAGTATGTTTGGGCAGCCCCAACGCCAGTGGTGAGCAGTAGCAATACCAACGCTAGTAGGGCTGATGATGTGATTGAAAGATGCCGAGACATATGTGGCCTCCGATTTAATCCTCGGATAAGTATTTTTAGTCGATGGAAAGTGCCAGAAGGGTAGAGGTTCATGGCGGTGTGCGCTACGGTTACCCATCTATTTCTTATAGGTATCATTCTGTGTGAATTCGCCTGTTGCTTAGTGTTAGGGTGGAGGCGGAATATTTCCTTCCAAGATTGTCTTGAGAGTAGTCGGGTTGATATTTCCACCTGAAACTACTGCTACAATTTTACCGTTTCCGGCCAGACCGGTTAGAGCTGCTGCCACTGACGCTCCCCCGGCTCCTTCTGCCACTAGGTGAGCTTTTGAGGCTATTTTTTCGATGGCATCACAGACCTGTTTTACTGATACGACTATAGAACCTGAGAGCAGCGATGAAGCTAGGGGCCATATCTCCGGGAGAACACTGTTGCCCCCAATTCCATCTATGAATGTTGGTGTCCTCTCCACTCTGATAGCTTCATCAGCTGAAAGAGATGCTGCAAAAGGGGAGGCTGTTTCCACTTCTGCCGCGAACACTTGAGTACTCGGCCGCAGCTCTTTCACCACTGAACCGATACCACAAGCAAGACCTCCTCCCCCGTAGGGTACTATGATAGAGTCGACATCGGGAAGCTCAGAAAGTATCTCTAGTCCTAAGGTTCCATTACCAGCTATTACTGCGGGGTCACTCACCGGGTGTATGAAAAATCCTTTCTCGGAGGGGTGACCGTGGTTGCAGATGACAGACCACCATTCATCAAACGTTACTGGTACAGCTGTAGCCTCTAGTCGTCTAATAGACTCAAGTTTGTTTTCGGGAGTAGTGTCGGGGACTATCACACGGCAGGAAAGCCCTAGCTGTTGGGCATTAAATGCAATCCCTTGTGCCATGTTCCCTGCGCTAGCTGTGTAGACTCCCCGTTCAAGCACATCGCTATTAGCAAGTGCCATCGCATTTCCTGCTCCTCGGATCTTAAAGGATCCAATCGGTTGTAGGCACTCTGCCTTGAGCCAGATTTCACATGGACTGTCTGCGAGCTCCAGAGGGAGCAACGGTGTTCGTACAGCAATATTTGCAATACGATTTTCTGCCTCTTTTATGGTGGTCAGAGGAATCGGTACTAGGGGGTCCATAACTTCTTTCTAATGTGGGAGGGATACCTTAACTACCTTGGAGTAATCAGGACTTCTAGGCCGGTCATCTGCTGCTTCGTTGATCAGAGCACCCATGAATTTGGTATGTGAGATTGTTGACTTGCACGCTTGTATGTTAGTCATGCTAACCTAGTAAGCTGCAGTTCTTCAACCACTATATGGATACACTGTGGCGGGGAAGTCCCAAGGTGTGTAGCCTCCCATATGACTTTGAACCTAACAATTGAAGATCGGGAGCTCCTCTCTGGGGGTGATGGAGAGGCAACCGCGCTAGCTATGCGCATCCTTGTTTCCTCAGCTGAACTGCTGGGTGCACGGTCCCTCATTCAGATAACTTCTGCTCATATTGACGGTTGCCTTTATCATGGAGACGGAGGAGTAGAGTTTGCAGAAAGACTGGTATCTTTTGGCGGACAAGTCGCTGTACCTACAACCTTAAATGTGGGGGCGCTTGATCTGCTGCACCCGGACTCCGTGCGAGTGGGTCAGTCGAAAACTGCTATGGCCAAGAGACAGATGGATGCCTATGTCGCAATGGGGGCTGAGCCGACGTTCACATGTGCTCCGTATCAGATCGGCCACGAACCAGGGATTGGTGAACAAGTAGCTTGGGGAGAATCAAACGCCATTGCGTTCGCCAACTCCGTGCTGGGTGCACGCACAGAGCGGTATGGGGATTTTCTGGACGCTTGCTGCGCCCTGACAGGACGCGCACCGTTGCACGGATTGCACATCGCAAAGAACCGCAAGGCTGAGGTGATAGTTGATGTGACGTCAGTACCGAATGAGCTCAAGAGTCAGGACGTGTTTTACCCGGTACTGGGAACTTGGCTGGGACTTGAGATTGGCAGAGAGGTTCCCCTCATCGTAGGATTGCCCTCCACAGTTACAAGGGATCAACTTAAAGCTCTTGGAGCTTCAGCAGCATCTACGGGCGCAGTTGCACTTTTTCACGTCTTGGGAGTGACGCCCGAAGCACCAAATCTTGCGGCTGTGATAAGCCAAGACAGGCCGGTGCGTGAAATCACCCTCGACTCTGGCATGGTAAGAAGGGCATTAGGAAGGCTTACTACTGCCCGTACTGCGGAATCGCTAGATGCAATAGCAGTAGGCAGCCCTCATTTTTCAATCGAAGAATTTGAAGCTTTACTCAAGCTTATCGGTAGCCGAAGCATGGCTATACCGTTCTATGCTTGCACTGCCCGAGATACTCTCCGCGAACTTGAAAAAAGGGGCGACTTGCGTGTGCTACAGGAGGCGGGTGTTGAGATTGTTGCTGACACCTGTGTTGTTGTGACTCCGATATTGCCTGAGCGTGGGTCAGTACTAATGACAAATTCAGGTAAGTTCGCCCACTACGGTCCTTCGAACACTGGTTATGCTGTCGTATATGGGAGCCTTCGAGAATGTGTTGAGTCTGCTATGACCGGCAGTGTAGCTCGAACAGAAGAGATCTGGTCTTGGTAAGGACGCGTGTGCTTGTTCCTGGCAGCGCCAAAGGAAGGTTTCTGCGACTTAGTGCTCCAATTAGTCTATGGGGTGGTGTCGACCCTAAGAGCGGAATGATCACAGACCCCCGACATCCTGATTATGGAAGAAGTATTGTAGGGACGGTGCTAGCGATACCTGGAGCAGTTGGATCAAGTTCTTCTAGTGCTATTATGCTGGAACTACTCCGAGAAGGCACTGCTCCTGCAGCAGTGATCATGGGGTATGCGGATGCTATTCTTGCTCTTGGAGTTCTAGTCAGCATCGAGTTGGGACACCCATTTTGCCCAGTGCTGGAAGTTGAACTCAACACACTAGAAGGATTTGTAGAAGGGACACTCTTAACTGTAACCTCAGAGGGAATAATCTCGGGGTCCTAGAACCTTCTTCTATCACGGGTTAGGAGATGGTGGCTGCTCTCATTGTAGTCGCCTTGCAGATGCCTCTGTATCACGTATGACACGGGGCAGGTTCTCACCGGCGAGTTTCAAAGTTTTTCATCTGTCCAGGCTCTTCTTGCTAATCCCTCAAAAAGCGCAGGGAAGGTCGACACATCTTGCAAGCCGACTACATACCTTGGGACACGATCAAAATCTGAGTGTATGCCAACATGATCAATCTGAGCGACTGCATTTATGCCAGGTTAGAGGTTTCAACTCACTTCCCACTGGGTAATGGTATACACAACTTTCAGTGATGACTGATTCTCGTGTGTCAAAGGTCTCCAAGTCACCGGAGGGTATCGAGCGCCTCCGTATCCGAGAGGATCTTGAAGTTAATCTTCTAAGGGTAGCTGCCGGGCCCTCAGATAATCCGACAGAATTAGCTAAGCGATTAGTAGCCCTAGTCTCGACTGGATCTGCGATGGTTGACCAAATCGCAGCGGTTATCCTGGCTAGGAAGGCAATAATTACCTTGAAGGAGCGTTTCCGGAGCCATCTTATAGAGCCAGTGGGGGATGAAGCAGCAGGATCGGATGAAGCCGTTCGAGCAAAAGTGGTTTCTGCGATTGGTGAACTTGATCAAGTATTCATCGACGCGCTTCAGGCGTTCTGCACTAAACTGCTGCGAGAGCGAGCCCTAGGCGGGACCCAAGAAGGTTTTTCCTGGTCTGGAATGATTCATGGTGTCCTAGCAGCTGCGGCGGTTGAGATCCCCTCAGGGATTCTGAGAAATACTTGTAAGGATATCCTATCAGAGTATGCGAATCCGACAGATAAATCCTGGGAGTCACGTGGGTTAGTGGAACTGGATCAGGCACTGGAAACAGTTTGTACTTCTGAACTTTGGGCGCGTGCTCGGAATGCTGAAAAACTTGTAGTTGAGGTGCCCTTATCACTTCAACATCGAGGGGCAGTGTCAGCAGAAAATTATGGGAGTTCAGCTCAGGATTCTAGTGAGTCCTTGTTTGGCCGGCAGATAGAGATGTTTCCGGGCGAGGATGGTCCTGATAACGATGATCCGTCAGAAGTCAGAGGAAAAGCAAAAAGGCTGGGAGGGTTCGAAGGAATAGTGGACCTGGCATTCCGGGAAGAGGGGAGTTGGGTGATTGTCGATTATAAAACGGATTTGTTTAGCGATGTGAACCTTGATTCTCAATTAGAAGACTACCGCCAACAAGTTGACCTTTATTCAGATGCCTGGATTCGATTGACAGGAGATTTAGTAAAGGAGCGGGTACTATTCTTCACAGCCCAGGATCACTTGGAGTCTTGGTAGATAGACCCAGTGTCCATAGTCAAGCGTTATGCCTCTGAATTTGTTATGCTTCCCCGAACTTGATACGGAGGCCTGAATGGCTGACCAATCAACTATGAGAATATGCGGTTTATGCTAAGGGGTCGAAAGTGATAGCGAGCCAGATGGTGTTCTTACTTGTGGCAATTGTGGGGTTCATCCTTGGTCCGGTGCGTGCAGACGCCCAGGCTATTCCCCGCACACGTCTTGTTTTGTTGGGGACAGGGACACCCAATGCCGATCCAGAACGTTCAGGACCGGCGACCGCAGTGGTGATTGATGATCGCGCCTACCTTATTGATGCTGGACCGGGCATCGTTCGGCGCGCTGCTTTGGCTGCACGCGAGAAGGGTATTGCTGCGCTTTCGGTCTCGGCCCTGAATCATGTCTTTATTACCCATCTGCATTCCGATCACACTGTTGGTCTTCCAGATTTACTTTACAGTCCCTGGGTGCTTGATCGTCCAGATCCCTTGAATGTATTTGGGCCTCCAGGGCTGCAGGGTATGATGAATGGCATAGCGGAGGCATGGTCCAAAGACATCTCAATCCGGACAGACGGGCTCGAACCGCGGGGCTCGAATCATGACGGATATAGGCCGAACACTGATGAGGTGGAGCCAGGACTTGTCTATGAGGACGAACTCGTCCGCGTGTATGCGATTCCGGTCAAGCATGGATCTTGGGAGTATTCATATGGCTACCGTTTTGAGGGGCCTGATCGGACGATAGTGATTAGTGGTGATGCAGCTCCCAGTGAATCTCTGGTGGAAGCATGTAATGGCTGTGATATCCTCTTACACGAGGTCTACAGTGCGGAGCGTTTCACTACGAGACCGCCGGAATGGCAGGCATACCACTCTGAGTTCCATACCTCGACAACTCAGCTAGCTAAGATCGCTAATAGGTCCAAGCCGGGTATGCTGGTGCTTTATCATCATCTGTTTTGGGGGACAGACGATATTGGACTCATTAATGAGATTCGTGCGGCTGGATATGATGGTCCGCTGGCATCTGGTAAGGATCTGGACGTTTATTAAAGCCTACCATTGGTAGCTAGAGTATGCGTTGGGTGCTTTCTTTACTTACCTGAGCCACTTGTTCTTATTCTCTAATGGACTGCTTTTCAAAATGAGTATTTTTCAGACAATTCATGATCGTCGCTCAATTAAGGAATTCACACCGCGATCTGTATCACGAGAGGAGATCGAGCAATTACTTGAGGCGGTAACTCAAGCTCCGAACCATAGGATGACTGAGCCTTGGAGGTTCTATGTCCTTGGTCCCGAGGCTCGCCATGCATATGGCACCGCTTTAGGTAGTCGGAAGGCCAGAAGAGTAGAGGACCCCGAGGCAGCGGAAGCCGTGATCCGGAAAGTAGCTAGGGCTCATGAGGTGCTCCCCTGCATGATTGCGATCGCCTTGGTTCTTGATGAAAATCCTGAAGTCCGCGAGGAAGATTATGCTGCGGTCTTTATGGGACTCCAGAACTTATCTTTAGCTGCTCACCATATGGGTCTAGGGGCTCATATTAAGAGTGGCGCCATTATGGAGGATCCGTTGGCACGATTGGCAGTCGGTGTCGCTGATGGAGAACGAATTGTTGCGACAGTCCATATCGGAGAACCAGCTCAAATACCGGAACAAAAGCCTCGAAAACTAGCTGTAGAGTTTACGTCCTGGGTAGGCTAGAAAGACTTCCGTGCCAGGCCATGTATAAATCAATACTTATATTGAGAAAGAGATAAAGCCACACACTGTTTATCGTTCCCAGCGGAACGAGGGCAAAGGGAGACTTGAGTGATGACAAGCAAGTTACGGTCAGTGGGTGTATTGGCTTTTGCCATGGGTTTCTGTGGCATGAATACCGCTGCTCAAAACACATCTCCTAGAGAGCACATGGATCTGGCCCGTTCGCTTCTAGAGCAACTCGTTGAGATCAATACGACGAACACAGAGCGTGGGAACAACACGCTTGCAGCCCAGGCGATGGCAGATGCTCTTTTGGCAGCTGGATTTCCTCGCGAGGATGTGCACATCCTCGTGCCAGAAGATTCCCCCACTAAAGGAAATCTCGTTGCTCGATACAGAGGGCGCGATAGCGGACAGGAGCCGATACTGCTGCTTGCACACATCGACGTTGTTGAAGCCCTCCCGGAAGACTGGAGTCCAGACCTTGATCCCTTCGAATTCATCGAGCGTGATGGGTACTACTATGGGCGAGGTGTTACGGATGACAAAGATGAGGCAGCGATCTACACCGCAAATTTCATTCGAATGAGGAAAGAAGGATTTGTCCCAGATCGTGACATAATTATGGCTCTGACCGCCGATGAAGAGGGTGGTCCTCGGAATGGCGTCGCGTATTTGCTAGAGGAGCATCGTGAATTAATCGACGCGGCTTTTGCTCTCAACGAGGGTGGTGGGGGTATGGAGCAAAATGGAAGGAAAATCTCAAACAATGTTCAAGCTGCGGAGAAAAAATTTCTGTCATTCTTCTTCACAGGTGCAAACCCCGGTGGACATTCTTCTTTACCGGTGCATAAGAACGCAATTTATGATCTTGCTGGAGCACTCCTTGCCGTTCAAGGCTTCGATTTTCCCATTATGCTCAACGAAGTCACCGAGGCATTTTTTGGCCGATCAGCAGGTCTCGTTGGAGGTGAAATGGGTGAGGCAATGGCGAGAATTGTCTCAAATCCTGCGGATGCTCAGGCCGCTAGGATCTTATCTTCAGAGACAGGATATAACTCGCGGTTACGCACAACTTGTGTAGCGACCTTGCTTGAGGGAGGGCACGCACAGAATGCACTCCCTCAATTAGCTCAAGCGAATGTGAATTGTCGAATCTTCCCGACTCATGATCCTTCCGATGTGCACGCAACGCTCCAAGAATTAGCTGCACCCTATGATGTAACCGTTGAGCCTCGGGGTTCAGCAACAGAGAGTCCGCCCTCGCCCCTGATTCCAGAAGTACTTGGGCCAATCGAGAGGGTCACAGAGCAGATGTGGCCAGGGGTGGAGGTGCTCCCAGTCATGTCTACAGGAGCAACAGATGGCCTCTATTTGCGACGCGCGGGAATACCTGTGTATGGCGTAAGCGGGCTTTTTGGGGATATGGATGATGTTCGGGCACACGGGCAGGATGAGCGCATAGGCATTCAGAATTTTTTTGAGGGGCAAGAGTTTCTTTATCGACTTGTCAAAGCCCTCACAGGGGGAGGCATCGCTTGAGCTATTGCGTGAAATGGTTCAGATGTTTTGAGCTAGCAAGTAAATCTTCCAGATTCTTGACTCTCCGTACTGTCTATTGCCCTGTCAGGACAAGCATCGTAGTGATCTTATGAATATCCTTGGGCTTGTAACACAAATGAAATTTGGCCGCCTTTTTCTCGCTATGCTTATGGCTGGCGTGTTGTCCAGTGTTCCGGTTCATACCAATGCACAGACAGTTTTGGCTCGAGTACTCGATGATGATGACTCGAGACCACTATTTGGGGCACTGGCGTACCTGGTAAATTCTGATGGCACGGTATTGAAGAGTGCCCTAACGGACCAGCTGGGTAGGGCTCTATTTGTGGGTATACAGCCGGGATCATTTAGGGTGCGTGTTGAGATGATTGGAAAGGCCACCGTAGAAACAGATCTTTTCCAGGTTGCCGCTGGAGTAACAGCTACACAGGATGTGCGACTTGAGTCCAGCGCGATCATCCTTGAGGGCCTACAAGTTGAGGCGGAAGGTGGGCGATGTAGAGTGAGGCCATCACAAGGATTGGGGGTAGCAAACTTGTGGGACGAAGCCCGAAAGGCTCTTAGTGCTGCCGCATTCACTGATAGAGAGGCTTTTTACCTTTATCGCACGACGAGTTATACGAGAGATCTAGCTCTAGATGCTAAAACAATTGAGAGAGAAGAAGAGCGCAGTGGAACTAGACTATTTGACAGTAAGCCTGCGGAAGACCTGATCGAAAATGGTTTTGTTCAGAAGGATGGTGATGGTCAGCTCTACTTTGCTCCAGATGCGGATGTACTGCTTTCAGACATCTTTCTTGATTCGCATTGTTTTCGATTTACGCTTGGCAGGGGAGAAGCTGAAGGTTTGGTTGGCCTTGCTTTTGAGCCCGCAAGTGGCCGTAACCGCAACGTAGATATTTCAGGGACACTGTGGCTTGATGGAGAGACCTTCGAGCTGCGCTGGCTTCAGTACAACTATCAGAACCTTGATCCAGATATTAACTCGTCCGAGGTGGGCGGGTATGTGAAGTTCCAGCGGCTTCCGAATGGCACGTGGATTGTTCCTGAATGGTGGATCCAGATGCCGCGTGTCGGAGTGTCGTACGATACTACAGGTCGAGCAAGAATGCGCATCACGGCCTACACGAGAACGGGGGGTCGGGTAATGCAGGTGAGGGAAGCGGGTGCTTCAGGTCGAACGATTGTGGAAGCCCAGACAGGGACAATAGCCGGGGTGGTCTTAGACAGTTTGGGCGTGGAACCCCTTGCTGGAGCCCGCGTGGGAATAGTCGGATCGAATCAGACAGTTTTTACAGATGCTACTGGTGAATTTGTAATACGAGGTCTCACAGGCGGTAGATATCAGATTAGCATCTCACACTCCAGTATTGAGGAAGTCGGATTTCGTCCACCTCCGATCATTGAAGAAGTATTAGAAGGACAAGTCACTGCAGTTCAATTCCGGATGCCAGCGAAATCAGATGTAGTTTTTGAGGCTTGCAGAGGTGAAAGTCAGGAGAATGGTTCCGGAGCTGTTCTCGGGCAGATTGTTGATCGGCGTGGCCGAGCACTACCAGGCGCAACGGTTTCCCTGACGTGGGAGCGATTCGCCGCAGTTTTAAGTGGACTGCCACAGCAAGCAGATGTGCGAGGCATTCAGGTGACTGCTGATGCGGATGGCTATTATCGAATTTGCGGAGTACCAGAGAATCAAATTCTCACAATTCGAGGGGCCTATGACGATGTTGAGACCGCTAATGACACTATCCGTATCCGAGAAGAGAGCGGAGCTCGGGTATACCGCTTAGAGATTCGGTCCAACGGGTGACCTTTATCTTCTAGATTAGCAGAGCACTCGAGGTTACAGCCCTATTATTCTCTGGTGAGCTATCTTTCTTCCATGAACTCTTTTCAAGTAACTACCGGCCTGGAGAGACTTCTCACAGGCGAAGCGCCTCATTTGCAAAGCATGTCTATAGGATTGATTCTCCATCCTGCTTCGGTAACATCTGGATTGCGACTTTCAGTTGATGCTTTGTTAAAAGAAAGATATAAGGTTCAGGCGCTTTTTGGTCCTCAGCATGGAGTGAGGGGTGAGAAGCAGGACAATATGATTGAGTCCGCACACTATGCTGACCCTTTCACTGGGTTGACTGTGCATTCTCTTTATAGCGAGGTCCGTAAACCCACTCCGGAGATGCTTGAAGGGTTAGATGCCCTTGTCTTTGATCTACAAGATGTAGGAGTCCGAGTTTACACTTTTATCTGGACAATGTTGTTGGCAATGGAGGCATGTGCTGAGGCAGGCCTGCGATTCATTGTCCTAGACCGCCCCAACCCCATTGGAGGAGTTCAAAGAGAGGGTGCGCTGCTTAGTGAAGGCTTTGAGTCCTTCGTTGGCCTACATGCGATTCCTCTGCGTCACGCTATGACTTGTGGTGAATTAGCAGCCTGGATGAATGCAACCCAAGGGATTGGTTGTGACCTTGAAGTAATTGAATGCAGAGGTTGGAGCAGATCCATGAGATGGAGTGACACGAGGCTGCCCTGGGTAGCGCCGAGTCCTAATTTGCCAACTCCAGAGTCGTGTCTAGTCTATCCTGGCATGGTCTTATTGGAGGGGACTAACCTTTCAGAAGGTAGAGGAACCACCAAGCCCTTCGAGTATTTTGGGGCGCCCTATCTGAATGTAAAGGATTTAATGGACTTTCTAGCCGAGGAATTACTAGAGGGTGTAACGATTCGCTCTTGTCACTTTCAGCCTACATTTCAGAAGCATGCTGGAGTTATATGTGCGGGTGGACAGTTGCATATTACCGATCAAGACGCATTCCATCCCGTGAGAACAGCGGTAGCCATCCTTCGAGCTGTCAGAGCGCTCGCCCCGCAGGAATTTCGTTGGTCCAGCCCACCCTATGAGTATGAAGAAAACCTGATGCCCATAGATCTGATTTGGGGGCATGACGGCCTGCGGCGCAGCATCGATTGCGGCGCGACAGTTGATGAGGCCTTAGAGGGGGTGAGAGAAGACCTCGATGCTTTCAGTGAGAGCGCTGAAAGCTTTTTGATATATGAGTGAACAGGTCAGAATATTTCTATAGCCAGGAGGTTATTTAGAATCGTCTCTCATCTGCAGAGTCCAGTTGGATCAAATCGGGACTCAATCTGAAGCTCTAGGATTTCACCAGGGTCGACCATGAATTCCCGAGTCACACAGCTAGGGCCTGTTACTAAGTCAATTTCTATTCTCAGGCGGTCGGTAAACTGCCATGGAATCTTCAGAATCTCATCGGAAAGGGCGGTCACTTGACCTAACCGTCTCCGTGATCCTCCGCTAATCGCATAAAGCCTGGCATCATTGAAATTGAGATTTCGCACGCGCAATTCAATGTCTTCTACCACCACCGGTCCGCTGTTGCCTCCCGAGAAGGGGTCGCCTCCAACGCCGGATCCTGCAATGGGACGTCCAGGCTGAGTACAGGTGCTCAGGAAAAAGAAGAACGCAAATAGCCAAACATGTTTGGTCAATCTGTTAATGATGCGCACCTTGTTGTAAAGCTTTTGATTGCTAAGGCTCAGGACTCTCATCTGGGATACATGTATAGGAGTCTAACAGCAAGATCCCAAGAACATACTATGCAGATTTATAACCCCAGGGAAATTAAAAAGACCCATGAACCGGGTTTAGGATGATTTTGAACTGGCTCAGTCGGTTTAATTTGGAGAATCGCATAGCATCGTCTCGTCTGGGATTGCCGATCATCTAAAGGCCAGAATTGAGGCTATTGAGGCGCTCCGTCACTGACAGCCTATTATCGGTTGTTCATCAGTGTCAGCACTTTGTCGCTCGCGCTGTTAGGAGTTATTAGCGAGACGATAACGTAGGTGAGAGTTGAGATTAGCATCGCGGGGAATACTTCATGTATGACTTGAGAACCCGGAATCAGATCCCAGGTCAGAAGGGTAGTGATTCCCATGGTAAAAGAAGCCATAACTGCTAAGCCACTGCCTTGCTGCCAATGAAGCCCAAAGACGATCGCCGGGAAAAAACAGGCCCCATAGAGACTCCCGCTAAAGGCTGTTAGGGTGACAATACCACCGGGTGGGTTAAGGGAGATCAGCATAGTAATGAAGGCAAACAGTGCCACCCACCCCTTTGTCCAGAACATTTGGTCTTTATCACTTCTGCGGGGCTTGATGACGCTAACGATATCTCGTTCCGTCGTCGATGCTAATACCAGGAGGACAGAGTCCAGTGATGACATAGCTGCTGCGACCATGGCAACCAGTAAGAATGCTCCGGTACCCTGACCAAAGACTTCACTCAAGAGACTGGGAATCACTAGATCAGTATCCCCGCCGAGGCCATCCGGGAAAATACGTCTCGCATAAAGTCCAATTGGGATCAGGAGAGTGAATACAAAACCGAATGTAATCGTGGAAACAAGCATCCCAGTTCGGATTGCTCGGTCCCCCTTTAGAGCGAAGAATCGCGCAAGTTGTCGAGGTTCAACAGCAAATTTGATAAGTCCCGCGAACATTGTGCCAAGTAGTACTGGAACTGCGACTCCGCCTCCCCAGTTGAACAGTGCCTCTCCCCCGTCCTGTGATCGCACCTCTACAATCGCGCTCAGTCCACCTGCAGCGCTTACCGTGCCAGTGAAGAGGAGAATAGCTGCAAAAATCATCACCACACCCTGCACTGAATCTGTTTTTACCACGCTAATGAAGCCACCGATCATTGTGTACAGCATGACTATAAAAAAGACAATGACAATTGAGAGCTTATAGGGAATCTCAAGGAAGACTTCTAATAGGTTGCCAATACCCTTGAAGACTGCTGTCATATAAAAGAAGGAAGCAGCAACGACAATCAGGGCAGCGAAGACTCTGGCAGCGGTACTCTCAAATCTAAAGCCTATAAAATCTGGCAGCGTGAGCGAGTCCATCGCAGTAGTAAAGCTTCTGAGTCGAGGAGCAATCACAAGCCAGGCGAAGAGGCTTAAGGCAACGGAAGTCGGGATGAATAGCATCCATGGGACTCCCCAGTCGTATGTTTGTCCACTGAAGCCGACGAATGAATTTGTACTTGCGTAGGTGGCAAAGAAGGAGAGGCCAATAATCCACCCACCCATATTCCGTCCGCCTACGTAGTAGTCTGCGAGGTTCTTCGTCTTTCTTTTTCCTGTCCAGGCATGGTGCGCCAGCATCACGCTATATAGCGCGAGAAGCGAATGGACCATCCAGTACTCACGGAGGTTTCCAACTACTGCATCAATCATGAAGGGACGGTCCGGGGTTGGAGTAGGTCACTATATTTTATCCGATGTGAAGAACTTGAGCACTGCTGGCTTGGTTACTTTTCCCATTGCGTTGCGTGGCAACTCCGAAACCATCACGATTTCTTTAGGGACTTTGTAGGGTGCTAGTCGCTCCTTGGCAAATATGCGGAGCTCATCCGCTAGCAGATTGTCTTTCTCCTCAGACACTATTGCTGCACACACTCGATCTCCCCAGTCAACATCGGGCACACCTACTACCGCGCACTCACGCACTCCAGGGTGAGTTAGCATGACTCCTTCAATTTCCAGTGCAGAGATTTTCTCTCCCCCAGTTTTTAAGATATCAATACTGGAACGGCCTAAGATACGATACGCACCGGCCTCTACAACCGCTTGATCACCAGTTCTGAACCATCCGTCTGTAGTGAAAGCCGCCTTGGTTTCTTTAGGGTTTCGCCAGTACTTCTTAAATACTGTAGGCCCCCTAACTTCTACTAGCCCTGGCTGATTTTCTGCGACTCGGCAGTTGTCTTCATCCACAAGACGAACGTCAACTCCCGGTAGCGGATTGCCCACGTATCCTGCTCGCCTCTCACTGTCCAAGGGATTAGACAGAGCCATCCCAATCTCTGTCATTCCATAACGTTCAAGCAGGCATTGATCAGTAATTTCCTCCCATCGCTTTAGAGTTGTAACGGGTAATGCAGCTGAGCCAGAAACCATGAGTCGGCATACTTTAGCACCCATGCTCCAACAAGCCTGGGTATCAGCATCGGCATGATCCCAAGCTTGTATTAGCCGATTGTAGACGGTCGGGACTGCCATATAGAGCGTTATATGGCCGCGACTTAGGCGTTCCCAGACATCGATAGGAGTGAATTGAGGAAGAATTTCACATGCGCTCCCATTCCATAGCGCAGATAGCAGCACGTTTGCGATTCCGTGCAGATGATGCAGCGGTAGATGGAGTAGTATGTGATCGTGCTCATTCCATCCCCATGCAATACTGAGAGATTCTATTTGACTGGAGATATTCTCGTGGGTAAGGACTACTCCTTTTGGTCGGCCTGTGGTTCCAGATGTGTAGAGAATCATCGATGGATCGCCTTCATCAACCGCAGGGATCTCGACAGCGAGGGGATCTTCAGTAACAAATGGAGTCTTCAGCACTGGGAGCTCATATTTTTCCGCCAGATCGCTAATCCGGCTGAAGAGGGCTGGATGTGCTATGATAGCTTCGGGTTCAGCGTCTTCTATAATGTGCGCTAACTCAGCAGGCGGATGTGATATTGCCATTGGTACTGCTACCCCACCTGCTCTCCAGATTCCCCAAAGTGAGACAACGTAATCCCACCCGGGTGGCACTAGGATACATATGCGGTTGGCATTCAGATTCTTCCGGCCAGTGAGCAGCTTGGTAGCGATGATCCCAGAAACTCGTAATAGGTCTGCATATGTATAGGCATTTTCTTCTACCACGATGGCTGTGCGGCCAGAGTAGTCTTTGGCACGATTAACCAGACGAAGAGTCAACGGAGATCAAGCTCCGCAAGGGCATAACACATCCGGCCAAGCTGAGTAAATGCTTCTTCTGTTTCAAGGCTCTGCTTGTTTTTATAAACTCTCAGCTGTTCTTTAGGTATTACCAATAAGGACTTAACACGGCAGCAGAATGATCTCTAGTTGGCTGTAGAGACTGGATTCCAGCTAAATAAAACCATCTCTATCGAGGCTTGCGATGTCAGCTATATTTCGCCTCCCTGTTCTGTCTGATCAAGAGATGATCCTCCAATGAGTCTGGAAACAAAAAGGCCTACTGTAGAGGCAGCCGAAGAAATTCTCGGGGGCTATTTTCCGGCGCTCGACCATGGCTTCGTAGCTTTGGTAGACTACATGGGTACTGACGAGGATGTCGAGCGAGCAGCCCGAGTAAGTTATGGAGCTGGCACACGCAAAGTGTCTCTGACGCGTGGGTTGATTCGCTATTTGAGGCGTCACCGCCACACGACACCGAGTGAGATGGTTGAGTTCAAGTTCCACTGTGCAATGCCGATGTTCATTGCACGGCAATGGGTGCGCCATAGGAGTGCATCCATTAATGAGTACAGTGGGCGCTATAGCCTTATGCCGCTGCTATTTTACACACCGGAGGAGGAACACTTTGCTCTTCAGAGTGAGTCAAATAAGCAGGGACGTGAGCACCTGGCTTCATTAGACATTTATAAATCTGCAGTAGAACGTTGGGAAAAAATCCGGTCGGATGTTGGTGAGGGTTATGCTTGGATGATCGGTGAGGATATTGCGCGGGAAATTGCCAGGATAGATTTGCCACTGTCTACGTACACCCAGTGGTATTGGAAGATTGATCTACACAACTTATTGCACTTCTTATCGCTTAGGGCGGATCCGCATGCACAGTGGGAGATCCGTGTTTTTGCGAATATTATTGCAGGTATGGTCAAGCGTGTAGCTCCATTATCATTTGAAGCCTGGGTTGATTACGACCTGCTTGGCGAGAGAATGAGCCGAGCTGAACTTAGCGTCCTAGCAGGGCTTTTAGATACAGATATAGGCAGTGTCTCTGCGAAGCCTGGAGCGAGTTTCTCATCCGAAGAGCTGAAAGAGTGCGGTTTATCTGGTCGAGAAATTCAGGAATTCCTTGGAAAGCTCCATCGTCCGAGTACGGAGGATTTTGAGCTAGATCTTTTAGCTATGCGCAAAGCAGAGGATGTTCAAGCTGAGATGCATGAAGCAGTTCCTGGAGATTTTGAATAGGACCCTTTTGACGTAAGCTCAAACGGTCCTCTCATAGTCCGGTCTGGCTCCTTACTTCACCCAGATTGTTTTCGGGTATGTGAACTCTAGGATTCCTATGGAGGAAAGCTCGGTTCCATAGCCGCTATCTTTAGTCCCGCCAAATGGCAGTCTAGGGTCAGACTTTACGATGCCATTTACGAAACAGTTGCCTGCATCGATTAGCTCGGCGGCAATCTTCTCTCCTCGCGCGGAATCTTTAGTGTATATAGAAGCTCCGAGCCCATATGCGGTGTCATTTGCTACCTGAATAGCCTCTTCTTCATTACGCACGGGTAGGATTGATGCTACGGGTCCGAAGAGTTCTTCTTCGTAGGCTGCCATCCCGGCACGCACATTTGTCAAAACCGTTGGAGGGTACCACCAGCCTGGCTTAACAGGTGGGACTCCACCTGTTAGAAGAACAGCTCCAGATCGCATGGATCGTTGAACCTGACTGTGCAGTGTGTCCCGGAGATCTTCCCTAGCTAGTGGTCCAATGTCGCTGGAAGGGTCCAGGGGGTCGCCCATTACAGTAGCTTCCATAGCGTTGACCAGTTTCGCTTCGAATTCCTCGCGGATAGGATCTACAACCACAAAGCGTTTTGCGGCCACACAGCTTTGTCCGGAGTTTAGAGTACGTGCTAACCTACAGCCGGAAACGGCATTATCAATGTCGGCATCTGCAAGGACTATAGATGGGTCACTGCCACCCAACTCGAGTACACATTTCTTGATTTTAGCACCGGCCCTCGCAGCGACAGATCTTCCTGCCTGAACACTGCCTGTTAGGCTAACTGCACGAATAAGTGGATGGTCAATCACTTTCTCAGTTCCTTCGAGATCGATGACTAGGTTTGTAAATAGTCCATCCGGATAGCCTGCCTCCTCAAAAATGTGCTCGAGAGCCTCAGCACAGCCGGGCACACTTGGTGAGTGTTTTAGCAGTACCGCGTTCCCGGCGGTCAGCGCGGGAGCAGCGAAGCGAATTACCTGCCAGAAAGGGAAATTCCATGGCATGATGCCTAGAACAGTCCCAAGTGGACGATGAGTCCAATAACTGGTTTTCGCATCAGTCAATGCTGGCACTGGTGCTAGGAAGTGTTCAGCGTGCTCTGCGTAATAGTCACAGAGCCATGCACACTTTTCAGATTCAGAGATTGATTGTTCAATGGGCTTTCCCATCTCTAGGGTCATTAGTCTTCCGAAATCTTCTTTCCGTTTCCGGAGAATTGTCGCAAGGGCCGTAAGCATTTCTGTACGCTCAGTGACCGTATATTGTCTCCAAATCAGATAAGATTCTTGGGCGGCTAATATTTTCTGGCCAACTATCTCTTCGGACATTATTGGGTACGCGGAGATTGTGTCTCCGGTAGTTGGATTAATTGAAACGAAAGTCATTTTATTTGCATGCTCCTGCATGACCAGTGACTGCAGCCACAATTCTCCGGTACGTCTAACCCTTTCGAAGACTAGCGGATTATTCTCAGAGTCAACCTGAACTCCGATGTCTTCCGGATACCAGGACATCATAGGTCGCCTTTTGGGCAGGGCTCAACTCACTAGGTAACCCCACAAGGATTGCTCTCCCTCCTCCTCCAGATTGCGGAAGGTGTAGTACCAGTCTGCCCTGTGATATATCGGGTTCGTAGGGGTGTGACCGTCCATTCTCGTCTATGCTCACTGTTTTTCCTTGCATGAGTGATTCTGCTAGGAACCTCCCATATTCCATCCAGGCGATGAGAGGCTCTGCTTCACCTGATGCGACTGAGGGGACTAACTTGTCACAGTAGTAGGTAATTGCCTCATCATATTTTTCTGGGTCAACTTCTTTCAGCTTCTTAAGCTGTTCCCGATAATAATCGCGTGGGTCACGCGCACCGGAAGCGTTTAGAGCGCCTGTAAGCAGCTGATCAGCTGTTGCAGTTAGATCTTGAGACATCGCTAAAGATAATAGTGTGTAGCTAGTGTCATCTTAACCTGTCTGAGAAACGGCCGAATCATAGCTAGTCTGCATCGACAACATGATGTAGCCCACGCATGGGGAATAGTGATGCGCGGTGATCTGTGCTATGCCAGATTTCTCTGGAGGCCCAATGTCGTCAATCTCCTTTGGCCATCGAGTCGAGAAATTCTTGATTCGTTTCTGTTCGAGCTATGCGAGCGAGCAAGAATTCGATTGCTTCTTCTGGTGGCATATCAGCTAAGAAATTTCGAAGTAAATACACGCGGTTGAGTTCTGTTTCATTAAGCAGAAGTTCTTCTTTTCTAGTACCTGAACGGTTTAGGTCAATCGCAGGAAAGATTCGCTTGTCCGAGATAGTCCGGTCAAGCAGAAGTTCCATGTTTCCTGTTCCTTTAAACTCCTCAAAAATCACCTCATCCATACGGCTCCCAGTTTCAATCAATGCCGTTGCGATAATTGTCAGAGAACCACCATCCTCAATATTTCTTGCGGCTCCAAAAAAACGTTTTGGTTTGTGGAGAGCCTTCGCATCTACACCTCCAGACATGATTCTACCCGAATGTGGCATTGTCGAGTTATAGGCCCTGGCGAGGCGAGTTATTGAATCCAGAAGAATCACGACATCTTTACCGTGTTCCACGAGGCGCTTGGCTTTCTCCATTACCATTTCCGCCACCTGAACATGCCTTTCAGCAGGCTCGTCAAAGGTTGACGAGATTACCTCGGCGTCAACGTGTTCTGCCATGTCCGCTACTTCTTCAGGTCTTTCATCAATGAGGAGGACGATCAAATGGATGTCTGGTTCATTAATAGATATGGAGTTAGCTATTTGCTGCAGAATGATCGTTTTACCTGCCTTAGGGGGAGACACTATAAGTCCACGCTGCCCCTTCCCGATCGGAGCAATTAAGTCAAGGACTCTAGTAGAGATGTTGCCGGCCTCCCCTGGAACTTCAAGATCTAAGCGTTTCTCTGGATAAGTTGGACGCAAATCATCATACTGAACTCGCTTTATGCCCTCCCCAGGTGATAGTCCGCTCAGAGTCTCGATCTTTAGGAGTGCGAGGTAGCGCTCTCCTCTTTTAGGTGGACGCACTTGTCCAGCTATTGTATCTCCAGTGCGTAAATCGAAGCGTTTGATTTGGGACGGACTAGCATAGATATCGTCAGGACCATACAAATAGTTGAACTCTTGGGAGCGAAGAAAGCCGTAGCCTTCCGGAAGTATTTCGAGGACGCCTTCGCCTCGCAGCACTACACCAGAATCAAATAATTTCTGTTCAATACGAAAGATCAAATCTTGCTTGCGAGTGCCTGTGAAGTTGCTGATTTCTAACTCTTCAGCTAGATCGTGCAGTTCACCGACACTCTTGATCTTGAGGTCTGCGATGTCCACGCTGGAGTTCTGTAAGATGTGCAAATGTCTGCTGTGAATTGTCCATTTGCTTGATTTCACGAATACTTAAAGAGCAAACGGTGGGTTTTAGAGCTTCAAACTTACCTTGGCCCAAGGCAGTCCTCTCTGTTCAGTGAGAGCGGGCCAGGAAAAAATGAGTTTCTGGAGGGTATCTTCTCTGTACTGAAGCGAGAATAATTGCCTCCCGTAATTGGGTCAAGCCTAATGTGAAATGTGGCGCTTGTTTTTTATTGTACCTCTTGGGTTATAGCTCAAATTTACTGCGCCCTGGGATACACTGAAATTATTTGAATTGTTGCTTTGGGGGAGATTTCAGATTTGGTCAAGCGAACTTGTCGTGAGGCATCCAGCAATGTTTATTCTGATGTATTCTTGAATCACAATCGAGTTTCGGAGGACTTATATTGGCACGTCACAATCGGGAAGGTCAGGGGGCTGACCAACTAGGCTTTAACTACAGAATCAGTTATCAACCTGACTGGCTTAAGGAGATTAAAGTTACGCGGCAACTGAAGAACGGTAGACAGTCAACAAAAGGAATCTTCCGGAATCCAGCAGATCGTCCAGAGGTTGACCCGGGTGACCGGATGCGTGCCGGCATTACTTCTGATGATCAGAGGCTCGATTTTAAGCTAGCTCTAAAGGACCCCCATTCAGCTGTCAAAAGCATCAGGGTTGTTTACATATTGCCGGGTGAAAATGACGAAATGGATGAGGTCGAATTCCTATTTAAAGGCATCTTGGAGCATAGAGATTAATCGCACTCAGGTTACTAGCTGTGGCGTAGAGAGATGTTGAATTAGTTCAAAGAACTTTGCTTTCAGGATGCAGCGATTGTCCGAACCATTGAGGTTTCTAGAGCACAAGGAAGTCCGAAGGACTGCGGGTGGCATAGTAGTTAGGGTGATTGATGGTATTCTTCATTGCCTTCTTATATTAGACAGGTATGGAAAATGGGGTCTACCGAAAGGCCATCTTGAAGATGGGGAGACGTTGGAACAAGCGGCTTTGCGTGAAGTTGAAGAAGAGACTGGGCTCTCAAATGTTCAGGTAGGCCAAAAGCTTGGGGTTACCCACTGGAGTTTTTCTGATGAAGCCGGCGTGCTCTATAAATCGGGGACTTTTTACTTGATCCATTCTGAAAAAGGGGATCCTACACCTGAGTTTGGCGAGGGTATTACTGAGTGTGCCTGGGTTCCCATCTATCAAGCGCACAAGAAGATCAATTATGAAAATCTCCACGCAATTATACAGGAAGCCCAACGAGTAGTCTCGCAAAAAGGATTTGCGCTCCCGGATATAACGGATGCCCAAAGCTGACTGTAGAGATAGATGGGCCTAGTTGACCCCCTGGGGGTCCGGTTAGACTTTTCCCGCTATGACTGAAGAAATACGTGATATCACGGTCATCGGCGGTGGTCCGACCGGCCTTTTTGCAGCCTTCTACGCGGGTATGAGGAGTATGTCTTGCAGGATTATTGACTCCCTTCCCGCACTCGGTGGGCAGCTTACGGCGCTCTATCCGGAGAAGTACATTTTTGATGTAGGTGGCTTCCCAAAGGTTCTTGCTAAGGACTTATCGGAGAGTCTGATTGATCAAGCGATGCAGTTTGATCCAGATGTGGTACTTGATGAACAAGTGGAAGACGTGCAGGAGGGGGAGGGACATTTAGCATTGTATTGCTCGGGTGGCATTTACCTAACAAAGACCATCGTTATAGCTGGAGGCAAGGGAGCATTCGAACCCATGCCTCTTAAGTGTCCTGGCTATCATGAGATGATGCATCGGGGTATAGAGTATTCCGTGACGGATTCGGAGACATTCCGAGGGAAGCGGGTCCTTATAGTTGGAGGTGGGGATTCTGCCCTGGATTTTGTATTGATGTTAAAGGGTGTGGCTGCATCGATTGACCTTGTCCACCGTCGAGACGGATGGCGAGCACATGAGGTGACAGTGCAGCGTGTGCAAGACGCGGTCAGTGCAGGTGAAATCACCCTCCACGCCTTTCATGAGGTGCGAGAAATCTTGGGTGAGAGTCACGTTGAGAGTGTGACAATCTATGAAAATCGAACAGATCAAGAGTTGAATCTTGAATGTGATATTCTATTGTCCTGTCTGGGTTTTAAGCCGGACCTCGGACCGGTCAAAAAGTGGGGCGTGAACGTGACCAAGAATCGCGTGACGGTAGACCAGATGATGCGCACGAATATCCAAGGGATTTATGCAGCTGGGGACATCGTTAGTTATGAAGGAAAGTTGGATTTGATTGCCACTGGTTTTTCTGAAGCTGCGATCGCAGTGAACCACGCAGTGCACTATGTCGATCCAAGTGCCCGGATGAACCCTGGGCATTCAACTAACATGAAGGTATTCAAGAAGTAGGGCTTTAGGTTTGCTAGGGAAGCGGTATGCCTTTTGGTGCCATAAAGAATCGGACACTTCTGATGTTATAGCAGGGAGCAGGATAGCATGAAAGATCAAGAAATCAGAGAACGAGAGACTGTCGTCATTATTGGCTCTGGACCTGCCGCATGGACGGCAGCGATCTACGCTGCAAGGGCTCAGATGGAGCCATTTGTTTTTGAAGGAGCTGGGAGTCGGACCATGATCCCAGGTGGCCAGTTGATGTTTACTACAGATGTAGAGAATTATCCGGGCTTTAAGGCGGGAGTCATGGGCCCAGACTTGATGGTAGAGATGAAGGAGCAGGCCCTGAGTTTTGGTACGCGTTCCGTTTGGGAAGACATTGTTGATATCGACTCTGGCCAATATCCCTTCAAGTTGCGCTCAAATACAGGAACAGAAGTGTTTGCAAATTCTCTGATTTTAGCTACGGGTGCTAATGCTAGATGGTTGGGACTTGAGAATGAAGAGAGGCTAGCCCAGTCGGGTGGTGGTGTGAGTGCTTGCGCAGTTTGTGATGGAGCCCTGCCTCATTTCCGTAATAACACCCTTGCTGTGATAGGTGGGGGTGACTCTGCGATGGAGGATGCGCTTTACCTGACTAAGTTCGCAAAGCAAGTCATTTTAATTCACCGGAGAGATGAGTTTCGAGCTTCTAAGATCATGTCTGACCGGGTCCTTGCCCATGATAAGATCCGTGTCGAGTGGAACAAGGTGGTCACAGAGGTTATCGGTGAAGAAACCATTATTGCTCTGAGATTGAATGATACCCTGAGCGGTGAAGAAAGTGAGCTTGAGGTTGGCGGGATGTTTGTGGCCATTGGCCACACACCGAATACTGGTTTCTTGAATGGAATCGTAGAGCTCAAGGACAATGGTTATATCCGGACACCAACGGCATGGAGAACTGAGACGTCTGTGCCTGGTATCTTTGCAGCCGGGGATGTGATGGACGATTTCTTCCGTCAGGCTGTGACAGCTGCGGGCACAGGTTGTATGGCGGCATTAGAGGCAGAACGCTGGCTAGCCCACGGAAGCGTCAGTGAAGAAGCTGACTAGTGGGGTCTGTAGATCAACCAGGTGCTGTGGTTTCTCATCATTGTCCTACAGCAGGAGGTCCATCCGGACCAAGGTGACGCCCACCATCGACGGTTAGAATCTCTCCCGTTACGAATTCCGCATTTGCAAAGAAGAGTACTGCCTGCGAAATGTCGTCTAGTGATCCCGAACATTTAAGGGGCGTTGCTTCGGCTACTGCTGCCCATCTTTTGCTCGACCAGTTATCGGGTTGTAATAAGGCTCCAGGAGCTATCGCATTTACCCGGACTTCCGGGGCTAATACTCGTGCTTGAATCCGAGTGAGGTGAGCTAGCCCAGCCTTTGAAACTGAATGTATAGGAAATTCAGTCCACGGTTGTGTTGCAGAAAGATCGAGGATGTTAACTACGGAGCCATGACTTTCTCTTAGTAAATCTGCTGCTGCTCCAACAAGTAAGTGGGGAGCCCGGCAATTTAGATCCATAATCGAGTCCCATTCAGTTGCTTCTACTTCTAGTAAGGAATTGCTTTTAAAGTTCGCAGCTGAGTTAACTAGAAGATCTAGCCGACCGAATATTTTCTGCACTGATTCCACCATTGTCCTGGGTGCATTTGGTTCTCGGAGATCCGCATGCACTAATTCACATTGGCGGCCGAGATCAAAGATGGTCTTTTGTAAATCGAATGCTTGATCTTTAGACGAGTGGTAGCCTATAACGAGATCGTAACCTGCTTCGGCGAGTTCCATACTGATTGCTCGACCAATGCGGATTGCACCTCCTGTTACTAGGGCGATTTTATTCTGGTTCAGATCACTCATGGCAGCGCTCGTAATAGTTATAGAACAGTCTTCGATACTTCTACTACTGATCTTAAAAGGGAAGGAGTCCTATGCTTCACCTCAACGGCAAGGTCGCAATCATTACTGGAAGCTCCAAGGGTATTGGCCAAGCAATTGCCAATCACTTGGCTGAAGCCGGAGCATCCGTTGTCGTGAACTCGCGCTCGCTTAAGGAGGCCCAAGTCGTATCCGAGCAGATTGGGGATGGAGCAATAGCGATTGCTGCTGATGTAGGAGACCCCTTAGCGTGCCAAGTACTCATTGATAAGACAATAGAACAGTTTGGCCGATTAGATATATTGGTCAATAATGCAGGCCTAGGTGTTATCAAGCCAATATCTGAGATGACTATAGAGGAGTGGCAAATTCAGATCGATGTGAATCTAGGTGGAGTGTTTTACTGTTCTAAGGCAGCCCTTCCTCACCTTACTGCTACTGGCGACGGCTTCATTATCAACATTGCGTCACTCGCTAGTAGAAATCCCTTCGTAGGAGGTACGGGATATAATGCAAGTAAGTTTGGTGTACTCGGATTAACGGAAGCCATGATGCTTGATGTGCGCAATAATGATGTTCGGGTATCAATTGTGATGCCTGGTAGTGTTAATACGGGGTTCCGCCAACATCAGCAGAGTCCCGAGCGCACCTGGAAGCTAGAGTCTGAAGACTGTGCTACCGCAGTTCTGCAAGTCTTGTCTTATCCTAAAGAAGCACACGTAAGCCGTATAGAGATACGTCCTAGTCAACCTAAGAAAGGTTAACTGGAGCTCTTGGGTGCTCCCCTTCAACACCACCCTTCCTTAGATTCTATAAAGCTCTGCAGTGACATCCGGGGCACACTCGTCACAGCAAATCAACAATTAGGAGGCAGCTCTCCCATGGCTGACCGATACCGGATCGAAAAGGACTCACTCGGTGAGATGCGGGTACCTAAGGATGCTTTGTACGGTGCCCAGACCCAAAGAGCTGTCGAAAACTTCCCGATCAGTGACCAGGTTTTCAGCCGCCCCTTTATCGAGGCGTTAGGTCTCATTAAGAAGTCAGCTGCGGAAGCTAATGCTGAACTCGGAGTTTTAGATCCGGAGATTGCCGGAGCAGTTTCCACAGCAGCCGCGGAAGTTACTGAAGGAAGATGGGATGAGCAGTTCGTAGTGGATATCTACCAGACTGGTTCTGGAACCTCAACTAACATGAATACGAATGAGGTTGTGGCCAGTCGAGCATCTCAGCTTCTCGGGGGAAACGTTCACCCGAATGACCACGTGAATTTTGGTCAATCTTCAAATGATGTAATTCCAACGGCGATTCATGTATCTGCTAAAGTCTCAATCGAGGAAGAACTCCTCCCGGCACTAGGACATTTAAGCGCCTCTCTTACTCAGAAAGCAGAAATATTTGATGAAGTCTTAAAGTCGGGTCGCACTCACTTAATGGATGCGACCCCGGTTAGACTTGGCCAAGAGTTCAGTGGATATGCAGCTCAGGTTACTAAGGGTATTGATAGAATCCGATCTGCTTCTCTAGAGCTCGAGGAACTTGCGCTGGGTGGTACCGCAACAGGAACGGGCATCAACACCCATCCTGACTTTGCAAAGAATGCAATCTCACGGATTGCAGGTGCTACAGGGATTTTATTTCGTGAGGCTGATAATCATTTTGAAGCTCAGGGGTCCAAGGACGCTGTCGTCAATGTATCCGGTGCGCTCAACACTGTAGCTACTAGCCTAATCAAAATAGCAGATGACATCCGGTGGTTAGGCTCAGGGCCGACATCAGGTATTCGGGAGCTACGGTTGCCTGCTATACAGCCCGGTTCATCGATTATGCCTGGCAAGGTAAATCCTGTCATGTCTGAGTCGATGATGATGGTATGTGCACGAGTGGTGGGGAATCATACTACTATTACAATTGCCGGGAGCCGAGGAAATTTCGAGCTAAATGTGATGATGCCTGTGATAGCGCATTCCTTGCTCGAATCTATCATGCTGATGGCGAACATCTCGCGCACTTTTACTGATCGTTGTTTAGTAGGTATAGAGGCAGATCCTGAGCGAGCAAAAGAATTACTAGAAAAAAATCCGGCGATAGCAACGGCCTTAAATCCCTATATCGGATATGATCAGGCGGCATTAGTAGCGAAGGAGGCAATTGCTCGTGGCTTGAGCGTCAGAGAAATAGTGCTTTCTAAAGGGTTACTTGATGATGAGAAAGTGGATGAAGCATTAGACGTCAGGGGTATGACGGAGCCAGGCTTGCCTGAAGACTAGGCGTATCATTTCTAGGTTTGAGAGTTAAGGCCTGTCTCTCACATCTGTGTTGCTAGGGAAAGGGCTATCCCGTTAATCGATATATGACTGAGTATAAGAGAATGACTAGTAGAATTGGTGATGAACTGGGTGCGCACGTATCGGCGGGTGGTGGTGTACAGCTAGCACCAGAACGGGCAGCAGCGATCGGGGCTAGCAACTTACAACTTTTTACAAAACAACCGAGCCGATGGGCAGAGCCAAAATTCGACCAAGACCTAGCGGAAGCTTTTCAGATTGCACGGGAGAAGCATGGCATCCGAGTAGCGGGAGCCCACGACTCATACCTCATAAATCTCTCGACACCGGATAAACGTCTTTGGGGGATGTCTCGGCGCTGTTTCCAGGGGGAGCTTGAGCGATGCTGTTTGTTGGGTCTGGATTTCCTTGTGACGCACCCTGGCAATGCAACTGACGGTGATGAAACTGCCGGTCTTGAGCGAAATGCACGTGGAGTGGCGGAATCACTTAAGGTAGTCGAGGGGCCAACACGAGTCCTGCTTGAGTTAACGGCTGGCTCAGGAACAAGTGTGGGTGCCACATTTGAGAATCTACAGTCTATCATAGAGCAGGTCCCTGACGATCAGCAACACAGACTGGGTGTTTGTTTTGATACGTGCCATGCGTATTCAGCTGGGTACGATCTTCTACGTGACTATGATAACGTATGGTCACGATTTGATGAGTTGATTGGGTTAGAGCGACTGGGCCTCATTCATATGAATGATTCGAAGCATCCGTTCGATTCACGTAAAGATCGACATGAGAATATCGGACAGGGAACACTTGGGCTTGAGCCCTTTGAAAGGATTATGCTTGATAAGCGGCTAGAGCATGTACCGAAGATTCTCGAGACACCGAAGGGTGATAAGGGTGATGCTGCAGATATTGCGAACCTATCCTTACTAAGGAAGCTCAGAGTACCGACGTAGCTTACCCCTTATCCTTATATCTGCATCTTCGAGCGCTCAGCAATTCATAACCGCTGGTCCTCAACTTCATGCTAATCTATATTCTCTGAGCGCATCGGGGGGGTCCTTTATTGAGCCAACGCACCGAAGCCGGGACTGACTCTCGAGTCGGACGCTAAGCCCCGGAGGAGGGGAAAGCGAATTACTTGAGGAGGTCGCCATAGATGTATCCCGGGCTTCAATAACTCCCCCTCGGTTGTGCATTAGAGGGCCGGCGCCGCTGCACTTTATGTGCAAGACGCCGGCCCTCTCTGTCCATAAAAATTAGGGTATACAGATAATGTATCTTAACCACGTAGGATTATGGTGTTAGTTAGAGTTACCCGGAAAGCTCACTTTAGCGCGGCTCACCGTTTGTGTAGATCTGATTGGTCTGAAGAACGGAATACCGAAGTTTTTGGAGACTGTGCCAACCCTAACTGGCACGGTCACAACTATGAATTGGTTGTGACTGTTGAGGGTGAGATCGATCCGGAAACAGGGTTCGTAATGAATTTGAAGGAACTCAAGGATATCATAGAAGATAGGGTAGTCTCTGATATGGATCACCGGAATCTCAATACTGACGTATCATGGTTATCACAGGTTAATCCAACTACTGAAAATCTGGCTGTAGCAGTTTGGGGCCGGATCGCTGCTTCGCTGCCATCAGGAGCTAACCTGGTCAGTGTATTAGTGAATGAGACGTCTCGTAACTCAGTAGAATACAGGGGACCCAACGAGGGTGGCAGATCATGAGTCATAAGGCCACAGTTGTAACGGATCTCTCAGGTGCCTCGTTTGAGGATTTGGTTGCTGAGATTATTGTAAGACTTGGTGAAGATCCGAAGCGTGAGGGAATGCGTAAAACTCCTGAAAGAGTCAGCAAATCCCTGGCTTTTTTAACTGAGGGGTACCGCAAGCGTCCGCATGAGGTTGTGGGTGACGCACTCTATGAGCAAAACCATCAAAATATGGTGCTCGTTAAAGACATTGAGGTTTACTCACTGTGTGAGCACCACCTTCTACCGTTCTTTGGGAAGGCTCACATCGCCTACATACCTGATGGGCACATCCTCGGACTCTCAAAACTTGCTCGTTTGGTAGAGGTGTATGCTAGACGCTTTCAAGTTCAGGAGAGGTTGACCGAGCAGATTGCTCAGGCAGTGTGGGAGACTACTACACCTCAAGGAGTCGCAGTTGTTGTTGAGGCGTATCACCTTTGTATGATGATGCGTGGAGTCCAGAAACAGAACTCAAAAACCATAACCTCAGCAATGAGAGGTGCCTTCCTTGAAGACCAGCGGACTCGGGATGAGTTTCTGAGACTTACGACTAGTGCCCACGAGCCACTCTAATGTCGCCAGGTCTTGACTTGCCGAGCTCTACTGCACTTGTCACTGGTGCAAGCCGTGGTATTGGCCGTGCTATAGCCATGAGACTTGCCGCTGCAGGAGTGATGGTGTGGGGGATGGGCCGTGCAAAGACAGAACTAGATCAACTCGCTGCTGAAACGGGCGGTGGCTCACTTGTCCTAGATCTTTCAGAAGACTCATCAGTTTGGGATGCGATGGAGAGACTTACTGATGAAATTAAGGGAGGTCCCGATATCGTTGTGAACGCCGCTGGTGTATTTGGCCTTGCATCCTGCGCTACAGAGTCGGTACAAGCGTTTGATGAAAGTCTCGCTATTAATCTCCGAGGTGCTTTTCTGGTTATTCGAAGTCTGCTTCCTGGAATGATAGATCGAGGAGATGGGCTGATCATCAATATTGGCTCAGTATCTGGCCGGAAGGCGTACAGAGAAAACGCAGCATACTCAGCTTCTAAGTTTGGGCTCAGAGGCTTTCACCAGGTCCTGCTTGAAGAGATTCGAGGTAGCGGGGTGCGTGCTACACTTGTTGAGCCCGCTGCTACCGATACTGCCTTATGGGATGAAGTCAATCCAGATAGTAACCCCACTTTGCCTGATCGAAGTCAGATGATGCAACCTGAGGATGTTGCAGAAGCAGTGGTTTTTGCAGTAACTCGTCCTAATTCAGTATGCGTGCCCCTTATCCAGATTGAGCCCGCGTGAGTAGCTGGATCTCTACTCTTGAAAGCGGATGCATCCGGATGTTTGCTTAACCTTAAATACCATCTTCTGGCTCGCTAATCGTGCACGTACTTGTCGCAGATAAACTTACTTGCTCTAGGTGCGGGCCGACGTTCGGCCTAATCCTTAGGGCCGATCAAACACGCGGTCGCTATGTGAGCCGGGGTGTGTTGGGGTGCCCTAACTGCAGAGATCAGTATCCGATTCTAGACGGGTTTGGGGACCTTAGAGCTCCTCCCCGAGGCGAACTCACAGAGGGACTAACGGGAGAGCTTCTAAATATGGACCCAAAGGAGAGTGAGTACCTGTTGCCGCTTTTGGGTATCACACATGGACCGGGAATCGTTCTGCTAATTGGTGCCCCTTCTGCACTTGGAATGGGGTTGGCGGGTTTACTGGATGATATCCATATGGTTGGAATGGATGAAGATTTAGTGAAGTGGCCTGCTGAGTCTGAGCCATTGTTGAATCGGATCGTCTCTAAGCCGGGAATACCGTTTTTTTCTCAGACACTTCGAGGGGTGGTAATAGATGGCAGGCTTGGCCAGCATTGGTTCGAAGAGGCGGCGAGAGTAATCGCCCCGATGTCTCGGGTCATTGTTATAAACGCACCTCCTACTGGGGCTGAATGGCTTCAAACTGCTGGGTTGGAGGTGCTGGCTCGTGAATCAGGAGACGTCGTGGCCATGAGCTATTAAGGTGATGATGTTGCGTTTCGTTGAGGAGTAATCCTAACTTCCTTTCGCTCTTTGCCTCGTCCCTCGACTGTGTAGTCAGCTCACAGATGGCGTTCTGGAACAAGCTTTTCGGCGGCGCTGATAGCCAGCGTGTCGACTACTATAACGAAGGTCTCGTACTCCTCGAGGATAAGAATTTCCACGAGGCGCTGACCTCTTTCCGTCTTGCCCTGAGACAATCTCCAGGTGATACGGTCATTCTGCAGCAGATAGCGATCTGTTACACCAGGATAGGAATGATGGAAGAGGCAGCAAAAACCTATCGTCATGTTCTCCATAGGGACGCTTCCGCTGCAGGAGCTCACTATGGCTTAGCGTTCATTCTGCTCAGTACTGATGACCCAGAAGGGGCTATCCAACACTTTGAGTTTTTTCTCGCCTGTGCCCCAGAGGATCCGGAGGCGGAAAGCCATGTTGCGCATGCGAAGGCAACCCTTGCAAATCTTCTGGGTGCGTCAGATCAATCTCTACCTAAAACACCTCCTCCTGATGAACTGTTCTGATACTCGGAGCGTTAGTCTTTGCTGGTCCGGTGATGGACTTGTATTCAAGGGGAGCACAAACACCGGCCCTGAGATCACTATAGATGGAGGGAGTTCTAAAGGACCATCGCCAATGGAAGTCCTACTCCTTTCTCTTGCCGGATGTATGGCGATTGATCTCAGGGTGATCCTAGAGAAGTCGAGGGTTCCAGTTAAATCACTTGAAATTGATGCTACTGGAGAGCGAGCAGACAAAGAGCCTAAGAAATACCAATCGATACGACTTGTTTGTCGGATTTCCGGCCCTAGTGATGAGCACAGAAGCCACGTACAGCGTGCTCTTGATCTTTCGCGGGACAAGTACTGCAGTGTGCTGCATTCTCTTAGTACCGAGATCGATATGGATATCAGAGTTGAGCGAAATTGAAGACTGATTCTAGGAATAGATATGACCACGCTTGATTACTTTGCAGATAAATCAATCCTTCCTAGGTCCACGCTTACTGAACTTTTCTTTACAGCAGTTGATGAAAACCCTTCAAGAGTAGCCTTCGAACGAATGATATCGGAGGGCGACTTGCATAGCCTTTCGTATACAGAGGTCTTATCTGAAGTGCAGAAGGTGTCTTCTGCGTTGATGTCTAATGGTATAGCTCGGGGAGACAGAGTAGCAATTCTTTCAGAGAATAGGACTGAGTGGGCTTTAGCAGATTATGGGTGCCTGTGCACTGGCGTAAT
>Ga0310344_10000345_pt1 | contig 36946 bp, 34 predicted proteins | sample HC15DNA20200_MG_FD_203801 | JGI IMG/M metagenome (GOLD analysis project Ga0310344, IMG submission 203801) | Marine microbial communities from station ALOHA, North Pacific Subtropical Gyre - HC15-DNA-20-200_MG | ecosystem: Environmental > Aquatic > Marine > Oceanic | place: Pacific Ocean: North...
TCTTGCTCGTCTTAGCGGCCGCCTTTGAAGTCTTGCTGCGTGCAGCGGACTTGCTTGCTGCGCGTCGCTGCTTGACCATGTGGTCTCCTTGTCGCTGGTGGAGAGCTTGCGAGTCGAGCCGGAACCTTAGCAAACGGTGCAACCAGTGGTCAAGGACACCACACTTCAGAGCCTGCGAGGTCTGGTGGCAGCGCCCACACTCGATCGTTATAGGTTAAACGACCTTATTGTTTGGTCGATTCAACAATACCGTAGAGCTCTCGACGCGACATACCGTATTTCTGTGCCAGCTCTTTTAACGCCAGCCGTCGCGAACCGTGGGCGTCGGCCAGGACGAGCATCTCAGCGGCCAGTTCGACGGCCGTCGGCCGGCTTTGTGGCGGCTCTACGGGTTGATCGGCGGGCCACACAACGCACGTGTACTCCCCACGGGGCCGAGCAAGCCCCTCGAGGACGACACAAATAGGTCGAACAACCAATTCTTCATGGATCTTCGTAAGTTCACGACAAAGCGCGATGCGGCGCTCGGGGATGACGTCGCTTAGCAGCCGCAGCGTCGTATCGAGCCGGTGCGGCGCTTCGAAGAACACCGTGGTGTCGCCAGCGTCGATAAGCGACCGGCACCAAGACCGGCGCGCGCTGAGCTTCCGTGGGGGGAACCCGACAAAGCGAAAACTGGCAGTCGGGGCGCCCGACGCAATCAGCGCCGCGATCGGCGCCGACGCTCCCGGCACCGGCACGACGGCGACCCCGGCGTCCTGGGCCGCTTGCACCAGCTCGAGGCCGGGATCGGACACCAGGGGCGTCCCGGCATCAGAGACCAACGCGACCGAGTCGCCCTTGAGAAGCTTTGCGAGCAACTCTAGGGTCTTGCGGCGTTCGTTGTGCGCGTGCAGGCTTGTCGTTCGCGTGCTGATGCCGTGGTGACGAAGGAGAATCGAGGTGCGCCGGGTATCCTCGGCGGCGATCAGGTCCACTTCGCCCAGCAGGCGGAGGGCGCGCAAGGTGATATCTTCGAGATTCCCGATCGGGGTGGCGACCAGATAGAGGGTGCCGGCCATCGCTAGGAAGGGCTCGGCGGCGGCTGGACCGAACACCAGAACACGCGTCGAGGGCGGGCTATTGTAACATTCAGACAGTCGCGCTCGTACCGGCCCCCGACCGTTTCAGGGCGCCGGTAACGCTTGGCCACCCTCCGGCCGTAGTCGGTCGGACCACTCGCAGCGTTCGCGCCGCATCGATTCGCATGAGCACATCGGAACCGCTCTCCCACTTCGCCCACGAGTATCTCGACTATCTGCATGAGCAATCGCCCACAGCCGCCGCGGCTGACGGCGTTCATGCGCACGATGACCGGATCGAAGACCTAAGTCGGGCTGCCATCGACAATGAGACCCGCGAGCTCGGCGGCTTTGCTCGACGGCTAGACCGGATCTCCACCCGGACCCTGACGGCCGAGGAGCAACTCGAGCGTCGGATGCTCGCCGACCACATCCGTGGTCGGCTGTTCGAGTTCGAGGAGATCCGACCCTGGGAACGCGATCCGCAGCACTACGCCGAGCTGCTGGCGACGACGCTCGCCGGACAGACTCTGTTCGATTACGCCTCGGTCGAGGAGCGTGCCCGCCGCGTGGTCTCGAAACTGCGACAGACGCCGAAACTGATCGAAGCCGCGCACGCGAACGTCGAGGACCCGCCTGGCATCTTCATCAAGACCGGGGCTGAGACGTTTGAAGGAGTGATCACCTTCATCGAACGGGATCTGCCACGGGCGTTCCGCGCCCTTGAGGATCTCCATCTGCTCGGCGACCTGGCCGACGCCGCCACCGAGGCCAGCGACGCCATCCGCGGGTACGTCACGTACCTTCGGGACACGCTTGCCCCGCGGAGTCGCGCGACGTTTCGCTTGGGCCGTGAGCGCTTCGAGGGTCGCCTCCGCTATCAGGACGGCATCAGCCTCGATGCCGACCGTTTACTTGTCACCGCCAAGCGAGAGCTGGAACGGTTGCAGGGGCGGTTCCAGGAAGTGGCCGCGAGCATTGACGCCAAGGCCGATCCGTCAGAGGTCTGGGACAAGGTGAAGAGCCGCCATCCCGAACCAGGGCACCTGGTCGAGACCGTCCGCGGGCAACTCGGTGACCTCCGCCAGTTCATCGAACGGAACAACCTTCTTACCCTGCCGGAGGAGGATCAGGTCATCGTGGCGCCGACGCCGGAGTTCTACCGCTGGACGTTTGCCAGCGTCTGGACTCCTGGCCCGTTCGAGCCACGAGCGATGCCCTCCTACTACTACGTGACGGACGTCGATCCGTCTTGGCCGGCCGAGCGGGCCAAGGAGCATCTCCGGGGCCTGAACCACGCGTCCCTCTGGTCCGTGTCGGTGCACGAAGCGTATCCGGGGCATTTCCTCCACTTCCGCCATCAGCGTCAGATCGAACGGTCGCTCCGCAAGTCGATCCTCTTCGCCCCGGTGTCGTTCATAGAGGGCTGGGCGCATTACAGCGAGCAGATGATGGTGGAGGCCGGCTTCGGTCGCGACGATAGTGCCATCGAGCTGGGACAAATTGCCGAGGCACTCTTGCGGGTGGCTCGCATGGTGGTCGGTATCCGCCTGCATGCCGAGGACATGTCGGTGGAGCAAGGCGTCCGCTTTTTCCGGGAAGAGGCATATCTCGAGGAAGGCAGCGCCAGGCGCGAAGCCGAGCGAGGCACCTTCGACCCGGCCTACGTGCTGTATGCCACCGGTCGCTTGATGCTGCTCAAGCTTCGCGACGACATGCAGGCACGGGAGAGCTCGGGGTTCTCGCTGAAGTCGTTCCACGACCGGTTGCTCGGGCAGGGGTCGCTGCCACTGTGGCTCCACCGTACGCTCATGCTGGGCGATACGGGCGACGAGCTGCTGGATTGACGCTCCGCAGCCGACCCGCTAGCATCAGGGATCGGCTGGGACGATACCGATGCCACTGTACGAATACCAGTGCGACGCGTGCGGTCACCGCTTCGAGCAGATCCGGAAGTTTTCGGATTCTCCCCTCGAGGCCTGCCCGTCGTGCGGTGGTGCGGTGCGGAAGCTTGTCTCGTCTCCCGCCATCCAGTTCAAGGGCACCGGCTGGTATGTGACCGACTACGCGAAGAAGGGCACCTCGGGTACGGAGGCGTCCGAGGCCGGGAAGTCGACCGACGGGTCGACTTCCGATTCCTCCAGCAGCTCCTCGGACTCGAGCTCCTCGGACTCGAGCTCCTCGTCGAAGACCGACAGCTCCGCCTCCAAGAAGACCGAAACCGCCTCCGCCAAGACCTAGGCGCGGCCGCCTCCTAGCGGTTTGAGACCGCGCTCCGGATAAGGTCCGTCGCATCGTCCCCGATCTCGGGGTGCTTCTGCGCGAAGTAGAGGATGGCTCGCAGGTAGCCGAGCTTGTTGCCGGCGTCCTGGCGGACCCCGCTCAGCTCGACGGCGTGGATCGGCCGCTCCTCGAGGAGCCGCCGCAGCCCGTCGGTCAGTTGGATCTCGCCACCCGACCCTTCGCCGGTCTCGGCCAGTGCGGTGTAGACGTCCGGCGTCAGCAGATACCGACCGATGATGGCCAGATCCGAGGGCGCCGCGTCGGGCGGCGGCTTCTCGACGAGATCTTCGACCCGATAGACGCCGTCCCGGATCGGGGTTCCGGCGATCACGCCATACCGCCCGACGGCCTGGTGTGGGACCCGTTCGACCAGCAAGACGGGTCCGCCCACCTCCTGGTAGACCGCCAGCATCTGCTCGAGCGCGTTTGGCGCGGCGTCGATGACGTCGTCACTCAGGATCACGGCGAAGGGCTCGTTGTCGACCAGCTCGCGGCTGACCAGCACGGCATGCCCGAGGCCCAGCGGCTCGTCCTGGAAGACCGTCGACAGCTCGATTTGTTGAACCGCCTCTCGCAGTCCGTCGAGCAGCGTGGTCTTGCCGCGGCGCTCCAGCGCCTCCTCCAAGACAGGATGACGATCGAGGTGCTCCTCGACCATCGTCTTGCCTGGGCTGCACACAAGGATGACGTCCCTGAGCCCGGCCCCCAGTGCTTCCTCCACGCCGTACTGGATGATCGGTTTGTCCACGATCGGTAGCAGTTCCTTCGGAAGCACGGTCGTCGCGGGCAGGATGCGGGTTCCAAGACCCGCGGCAGGGAAGACGACCTTTCGGATTGGTGGCGGAGTCGACATCGGGGCGCATGATACTGCACGAGCCGAGCGAGGGCCCCCGGATAAGGAGCCGGACCCGAGGGTAGAATGAGCCCATGCTCGATCCGGCGCTGTTTCGTGACGACGACTCCGACGTGGAGACACGCCTGAGTCACCGCGGGGATGGTCTCGTCGAACGCCTGCAGGAGGTCCGCCGGTTGGATGCGGAGCGTCGTGCGGTCATTCCGCGGCTTGAAGAAGCACGTCACGCCAAGAAGGCGCTCGGCGCCCAGATCGGCAAGGCGAAGCGTGAGGGGCAGCCCGCCGACGAGCTTGTGGCGCACGGCCAGCAGTTTTCAGAGACGATCGCCACCGAGGAAGCGCGGCTCGAAGAGGTGGAGCGAGATCGAATGGCCGTGCTCCTGACCCTCCCGAACTTGGCGCACGAGACCGTGCCGGTCGGAACCAGCGCCGCCGAGAACGTCGAGGTCCGGCGCCACGGCGAGCCCCCCGCGTTCGAGTTTATCCCGCAGGCGCACTGGGATCTGGGTCCAGCACTCGGCATCATCGATTTTGAGCGCGGCGCCAAGCTCGCGCGGGCTCGCTTCACGGTGCTCACCGGAGCTGGAGCACGGTTGGAACGTGCACTGATCAACTTCATGCTCGAACTACACACCACCGAGCACGGCTATACGGAAGTGGCGCCGCCGCTGCTGGCCAACAGCGCGTCGTTGATCGGCACCGGTCAGCTCCCGAAGTTCGAGGAGGATCTCTTCAAGGTGGGCGAGGAGTGGGATCTGTACCTGATCCCTACCTCGGAGGTCCCGCTCGCGAACCTCCATCGCGACGAGATTCTGGATGGTCGCGATCTTCCCGTCCGCTACACGGCCTTCACGCCCTGTTTCCGGAGTGAGGCTGGATCCTATGGGGCCGACGTCCGTGGGTTGATCCGTCAGCACCAGTTCAACAAGGTGGAGCTGGTGGCGGTTACGAAGCCCGAAGACTCCTACGATGAGCTCGAGCGGCTCACCGGGAACGCGGAGACGGTCTTGGAACGTCTGGGGCTACCCTATCGGACCGTGGTGCTCTCGACCGGCGACATGGGGTTCGCCGCGTCCAAGACCTATGACCTGGAAGTGTGGCTACCCGGGCAGCAGAAGTACCGGGAGATTTCCTCCTGTAGCAACACCGAGGCGTTCCAGGCCAGACGCGCCGCGATTCGCTACAAGCCGGACGGCAAGGGGAAGGCGGAACACGTCCACACGCTGAACGGATCCGGGCTGGCCGTGGGTCGCACCCTGATCGCGATCCTCGAGAACTACCAGCAGGCAGACGGCAGCGTTGTAATTCCCGAGGTGCTCCGCGCGTTCCTCGGCGGGCAGGAGGTCATCGAGCCCACGTCCTAGCGCACTCTCGACGGAGGGATGGCCGAGTGGTTGAAGGCGGCGGTCTTGAAAACCGTTAGGCGTGAAAGCGTCTCCTGGGTTCGAATCCCAGTCCCTCCGCCATCTTCAGATCAAACCGATTCTCTTGAGTCGGTCTTTTCGTTTCTGGGGCCCAGTAGCTACGCGCTCTGTGCCATCTTGATGCGCACCTTGCTCAAAATACCAATTCCGCCATTCCCGCCACCTACGGGAGCGCGAGCGCGACGTCTTCGCTGACCGTGTCATCCCAGCCGAGCGTCAGCACGATGTACTGCTTCCCGTCGGCCAGGTAGGTCATCGGCGCGGCCGAAGTACCCCCGCGCAGCTCGGTCTCCCACACCACCTCGCCGGTCGCTTTGTCAAAGGCCCTGAACATCTTGCCGCCGCTGCCGGGCGCTTGCGAGAGGTCGACGAGGGAACCCTCTCCGAGGAAGACCAGCGTCTTGGTCACCAGCGGAGCGGCTCGTCCCCCCTGACCGAGTGGGGGGAAGTTCAGATGTCGCAGCGCTTCGTGGTCGCGAGGGCCGTCGCCGTTGGCCGATCTCGCCCTCATTGAGATCAATGGCTACCAGGCTGCCGTATGTAGGTTTGAAGAGGGGAAGACCACGGGGTCCTGGGACATCGACTGGCTGTTGCAGGCCCCATGCGATGTCCGACTCCGGATGCCGGGTTGGGACCAGGCCGAGGATCGACCCGTGCCGAATGGTCGGGACGTAGAGGATGCCGGTCTCGGGGTCGGCGCCCGCCCCGTTCCAGTTCGTTCCGCCGACCCAGCTGGGGACCACCAGCGTCCCTTTCGTGTCCCCGGGCGCCTCGTCGGTCAGCGAGGGCGGCGTAGGCGGGGGAGTACCCCGCCCGCGCCGCCCTTTCAAGAGGGTCGCGTCTAGATTGCCGAGAGCCTACTGACCGGCTTCCTGTGCCTCGAGGGCTCGCGCGCCACCAAGCATCTGCGGCATCGAGTAGTTGCCCTCGTGGCACGCATACTCGAACATCGGCAGGCCATTCAGCTTCATTTCGTGCTGCACGGTCCACGAAGCTTCCCAGGTGGCCGGATCGGTCACGGTGAACTCATAAACCAGTGTTTCAGCGTCGAGACGCCTGAAGCGCTCCACGAGCTTCATGTCCGTGCTGGAGCCGCGCCAGGTGCTGTACGCCTCGTGATCCAGGAAGTTCTCGCTCTCCACCACCAGGGTGTCGCCGTCCCAGTAGCCACGCGAATCTCCCGACCATTGCCGCACCGAGTCATCCAATCCGGGTTGGTCATTGATCGGAATCACCCGGACCGTGTGCACCATCTCGGTCATCAGCGCGACGTGATCGGGCGTCTGAAAGACCTGCACGTTCTGGTTGTAGCCACCCGGCGTAATGGGCGGGCCCGCATTGAACCCTGTGATGCAGCGGTCAGCGTTGCTCAGGTCCGTGTAGGACTCGGGCACGTCGACGTTGAACGAACCAACCCTGCTGGACCGTTCCCGACCTTCGTCAGTGACCTGCGGAATCCGCCCGTTCGGGGGATCGGTAATCAGCGACGTACGGCGACTGTCGACCGTCGTCGTGCCGCGGTCCATCCAGAAGTTGTTGTAGGCGCCCAGATTCCCACCCGCTTCGGTCCGCCGGGCCGGAGCGAGCAGGAGTTCCTCGTTACGATCCACGGCCGCCTGCTCCTGATTCGCTGCCTCTTCCGCTGTCAGGAACTCCTGAGTGCCAAGCGACTCAGGCCGCTGCAGTGGCGTCAGCGTCCGAAAATCCCAGACGCCCTGCAAGTCTGGTGCGCCCCAGGCCGTCTGCGGCGGCTCCTGGGCCGTCGTCAGCCCAGGTAGCGCCACGAGTCCAACTCCCACCAAGATCAACATCAACGTCCGGGCTACGCAACGGTAACCGGTCATATCGAAACCTCCCGAGTTAAAGCGCTTACGGATTCCTCGCTAGGATAGCACCCAATGCACCAGCGGCGGAACGCGATGAGGTTCCGGTAGTTCGGCGCGGACCGTCAGTTGGCGGCGATGACGCTATGCAGCAGGTCCATGACGACCCGTGGATAGAGTCCCATCACCAGCGAGACCGTCGCCACGACCATCAGCGGCACGGTCATCGTCCACTTGGGGTCCTTCAACTGTTTGTCCTCGAAGGCTGGATTGAGAGGCCCGAAAAAGATCTGGCGCGCCGCACCGAAGGTATAGGCCACGGTGAGGAGAATGGCCAGCAGGCCGCCCACGGCGATGGCGATGCCGAGCGGGCCGCTCGGCACGCCCCGTTCGAAGATGCCGGTGAACATGACCCACTCGGCAGTGAAGCTGCTGAACGGTGGGAAGCCCGACAGCATCATGCAGCCAGCCACCCAGAGCCCCGCCGTGATCGGCATCTTGCGAGCGAGTCCCCCCATCTTCCGCATGTCCCTGACACCGGTGGTGTAGACCACGATGCCGGCGGTGGAGAAGAACACGGTCTTTCCCATCACATGGCTGAGGAAGAAGAACATGCCGCCTTCGAGACCGGCGGCGGTCAAGGCGCCGAGCCCCAGCACCGAGTACGCGATTTGGCTGATGGTCGAACAGGCCGCCAGGCGCTTGATGTCGGTCTGGGCCAGCGTCAACAGCGACCCGTAGACCATCGTGACGAGCGCTGCGAGCATGAGCGGCGTGCCGAACGCCGCGAAATCCTCGGTTAGCGGAATCACTGTCACCCGGATGAGGATGTAGACGGCGAGGTTGGCGTAGACCGCCAGTAGGCCTGCGATGCAGGTTGGGTGCTCGGCGTGAACCGACGGCATCCAGACGTGGAATGGCAGGACGGCCAGCTTCATCATCAGGCTGATCAGGAACAGTCCGATGGTAAGCGTGACCAACGGCGTGCCGGCCATCGCGCCGATGTCCGAGATCTCGAGACTGCCGGTCTGGCTGTAGACGATGAGGGCCGCGACGAGGAAAAGAAGTGCCCCGATGATGCCCCACGAGAGACTAATGAAAGCGACGCGGACCCGCTCCCGATAGCCGAAGAACGCCATCAGGAAGAACAGCGTGAGGGTCAGCACCTCCATGAAGAAGTAGACCGAGACGAGATTCGTGCTCAGGATGGTTCCGATGAACCCCACCGGAAACAGCGGTACTAAACAGAAGAACCTCGCGTAATAGCTGGTCTGCTGCTCCCGGCTAAGGTCTCCGTAGAGCACCTCCACCCGGTGCTCAACGTAGCGGATCGAGTAGATCGTGAGCGCTGTGCACAGTAGCAGCACCACGGCGAGGGTTGGCAGACTAAGCCCGTCGGCCAGTAGCCCGAAGCGGATGTCTGGGGCGATGACGAGGTAGTCCTCGGCCACGACCGCGCCCCCGGCGACATCGACCCCCACCATTGTGACCAGGGCTGTGGTGTAAACGAGGGCCGCCGACGTGATCCAGCCCACGAGATGACCGCCGCGCCGCCGGAAGAGAAAGGTGAGGACGGCGCCGACCAACGGCGTCAGGAGGATCTGCAGGAGCACACCCGGCATGGTCAGCTCCCGTCCGTGCCGAGGAACAGATAGGCCAGCAACATCACAAAGAGGACAAGCACGTAGGAGACGTTGTAGACGAGCTCCTCAGTGTCGGCCCGGAGACGATGTACTAGCTGCTGTGCGCCGGCAGTGAAAGCCTGGGGTAGGGCGCGGTGTACCAAGGCGTCCAGACGGGTCTCGAGGCTGCTGGCTACAATGTGCGCGACGCGGATCGTGCCATCGACGAAAACCCGAGTGTATGCCCCGTCGATGCCCCAGCGGTTCCAGAAGAATCGTCGCAGGCCCTCCAGCCAACGATTGCGATCGAGCAGGGCCGGGACGAGCGCCGGTCTAGACAGATACAGCACGTAGGCTGGAATGGCGCCCACGAGGACGAACACGACGGACAGGAGCGGCACCATCAAGTGCTCGCCCTTGTCGCCGGACGCTCCGGCCACTACCGCCGCGGGAGGCTGCCCGAGACTCGTCTTGAAGGCGTCATGCAGGACATGCTCGACCGATGTACCGACCAGTCCCGCGGCGACAATGATGACGGCAAGCAGCCCCGACGAAACCCGCATCGACAAATACCCGTCGTTGGCGTGGTTCCCGTCGTGCCCGGCTTCGGTGCGGCGCTCGCCGTGGAACACCATTCCCAGGAACCGGACGGTGTAGAACGCTGTCAGGCTGGCTGTTACCAGACCGAGCCAGAAGAGCGGGGCACTGGCCTCGACTGCCACCAGGAGCACGGCATCCTTGCTCCAGAAGCCGGGGAACGGTGGTACTCCCATCAGCGAGAGGGCGGCGACGGTGGAGAAACCCCATGTCAGAGGGAGTAGGCGCCGCAGCCCTCCCATGTCGGTCATGTAGATTGAGTGCACAGCATGAATGACGGTCCCGGCACAGAGGAACAGGCAGGCCTTGAAGAGTGCGTGGCTCACCAGATGAAAGATGCCCGCGGTGTAGCCTTCCAGGAGAAGCCCGGGCACCAGGCCCGCGACCCCCAGCCCCAGTAGCATGTAGCCGATCTGGCTCACCGTGGAGTAGGCCATCACCTTCTTGAGCTCGACTGCGACGAGCCCCTGGGTGGCGGCCAGCAGCGCCGTGAATCCTCCGACCCAGGCGGTGATGTGGAAGAACCACGCCGCCTCATCGATGCCGCCCACCCAGGCCCCGTAGTAGAACAGCGGCACAAACCGGGCCACTAGGTAAACGCCGCTCTTAACCATCGTAGCGGCATGGATGAGCGCCGACACCGGGCCGGGTCCGGCCATCGCCTCCGGCAGCCACTCGTGGAACGGGAACTGAGCCGACTTGCCGAGTGGCCCGGCCAGTAGGAGCAGCGTGACCAGCACCACCATACCGGGCACCTCAGCCATTGCTGCCAGCCAGGTAGGCGCCGTCGCGTAGAGCTCGAGGAAGTTCAGCGTGCCGGAGTAGAAGAAGACCAGCAGGATGCCGCCCAGCATCAGCATGTCACCGGCGCCGGTCACCAGGAGTGCCTTCACGCAGGCCTGTGACGGCGTGACGAACCCATTGGGGGCTGGACCGCCGATCCAGTACTCGCGCTGGTCTTGATAGTAGAAGCCGATCAGCCCGTAGCTGCACACCCCCACGAGCTTCCAGCCGATGAAGAGGAACAGCAGGTTGCTCGACAGCACGAGGAGCAACATGCTTCCGATGAATCCATTCATCCACATCCAGAAGCGGGTGCGGGCCGGATCCCCCTTCATGTAGCCGACGCAGTAGACCATGATCACGAAGCTGATCACGGCCACGACGTTCGTCAGGACGATGCTCAGGGGATCGACGAGGATGCCGAAGCCGATCCGCAGCGGTTGGTCGAGCCAGGTGAGCTCCTGTTCGACCGGCAGCCCCTCGGGATGAAACAACAGCGGCAGCAGACTCAGCGCGGCGACGGCCGCCACCGCCGACGAGAAGACCGCGCCTAGGTCGCGGAGCGTCGGGTGGACCCGGCTCAACACCGGCGCAAGAGCCGCGCCGGCGAACGGGGCGACGATACACGTCCATGCTGCGAGCGCCGTCACCGGGTCACCTCACCAGGCTTGCGGGTATCACCGGGTCGATGAACCGCGCCACGATCTCGCCGTTGAAGAGCCCCAGCAGCACGATGCCGACCGCGGTGACGAGCATTGGCACGAGCATGGAGGCCGGAAGAGGCTGTCCAGGTTCCGGCTTCCGAAGATCGGCCGGTGGCGCTGGCGACGCGGGTGTCGCGAAGTACATGTAGCGGATGACATTCATGAGATAGGTGAGCGCTAGCACGCTGCTGAGCACGATGACGAACACGAAGACCCACTGTCCGGCATCGATGGCTCCGAGAATCAGATACAGCTTGCTGAAGAACCCGCCGGTCGGTGGAATGCCGATCATGGCGAACGCGAACGTCGTGAAGGCGGCGGCGGTCCATGGCATCGTGACTGACAAACGAGCGAACTGGCGGATGTCACGGGTGCCGGTTTGGTACACGATCGCTCCGGCCACCAGAAAGAGACCGCCCTTCATGACAGCGTGGTTGACTAGGTGCAACACGCTGCCGGTGAAGCCGGCCGTGTTGGCCAGACCCACCCCGAGCACGATGTATCCGATCTGAGCTACCGACGAGTAGGCGAGCATCCGCTTCAGGTTGGTCTGGGCGATCGCCATCACCGACCCCAAAACCATGGCGATGGCGCCCATCCAGGCGAGCAGCGCTGTCACCGGAATTTGCTCGATGGAGAAGCTCGGCTCGAAGACGAAGAACATGACCCGGATCAACACGTAGGCGGCCACCTTCGTGGTCGTGCCCGCGATCAGGGCGCTGACGGCGGACGGGGCGTTCGAGTAGGCGCCCGGCAGCCACGCGTGCATCGGGAACAGCGCCATCTTGATCGACATACCGATCACGAAAAACGCGAAGCCCACCAGCACGGCGTTCGAGTCGTAGAGCGCCGGGAGGATTGTTGCCAGATCCGCCATGTTGAGCGTGCCCGTGACGCTGTAGAGGTAGGCCACTGACAACAGGTAGAACGCGGCTCCGACCGTGCCGAGAATCACGTAGCGGAACGCCGATACCACCGCCGGCCCGCCGCCGATCGAGACCAGCGCATAGCTGGTCAGCGAAACGATCTCGAGGAAGACGTAGAGGTTGAACATATCGGCCGTCGAGACCAACCCGGCCAGGCCACCGACAAGCAGGAGGTACACGCTGTAGAACGGAACCTCGCGGCTCGGAATTTCCCGCAGGACGCTGCGCTTCGAGTACACGCCTACCATCACCGTCACAAAGCCGATCAAGAGCAGCATCAGCGCGCTGAGACCGTCGATGTGGAGTTCAATGCCCCAGGGGGGCTCCCACCCGCCCATGTAGTACCGGATCGGACCATGGGTCGAGACCCGGTGGGCCGCGGCCAGCGAGGCACCGAAAGAGACGGCGAGCGCCGCTAGAGCGGTGGGGAAGACCGCCGCGCGCCGCCACCAGCCGAGCACCGGCAGCACGAAGGAAATCAGCAGCGGCGTGAGAACGATGATGACGGGGAGGGCTGACTGGTTGCTACTCATCCCGTCAACCGGATCCGCTCGAGCAGTTGGTCTTCTTCCAGTGTCCCGTAGCGCTTGTAGATCCGAAGCAGGAGCGCCAGGGCGACACCCGTGATCGCCACGCCCACGACGATCGCGGTCAGCATGAGGACCTGGGGCAGAGGATTGACATACTGTGCCGCTTCGAGGGCAGGCAGCGCGCCGCCGCCGTCGCCCTCCAGCACGATGGGGATGGTGGCGTCACGCTTCGCCGAGAGCGAGACGACGAACAGGATGATGGACCACTGGAAGATGTTCATGCCCACCAGCTTCTTGACCAGGTTGCGCTTTCCGGTCATCGCATAGAAGCCGATCATCATCAGCACGACGTAGGTGACGTTGTTGAACTGCCCGATGAGATCGGCCAGGTCAGCCATCACTCGAACGTCACCAGGTCGTGAAAGATCGAGATAATGGCCGCCGTTACCGTGATACCGACGGCGATCTCGATGAGCAGCATGCCGACGCTGCGGGCAGCAGACACCGGGAGCGCGGCGTAGTCGAGATAGTTGGCGCCCAGCATAAGACAGACCACCCCAAGTCCCGCGTAGAGCAGCACCCCGGCGCTGGTGGTGGCCGTCAGCGCGCCGAGCGAGAAGCGTCGCTTCACTTCGTCGTACCCATCGCCCATTGCCAGGAGGATGAAGCTGGAGGCGATGATCACCCCGCCTTGGAACCCGCCGCCGGGACTACTGTGGCCATGCATGATCACGTACAGCCCGAACAGCTGGACGAACGGCACCAGTAGTCGACAGACGGTCCTGATGATGATGTCCCGCTCGCCTGGTTTCACTCCTCGGCCTCCGAGCGCGCCCCACGCAGGATTAGCAGCACTGCCATCGCGCCGGTGAAGATGACTGTGACCTCGCCCAGCGTGTCGAAGCTGCGGTAGTCGGCCAGCACGAACGTGACCATGTTGGGCACAGCCGTCTCCTTGTACCCCTGTTCGATGTAACGAGGCGATACGTGGCTGGAGGGTGGTGAATCGGGATCCCCGGTGGCGGGCATGCCGAGCGAACCCACGATCAGCAGCAGACCCGTGAGGGTTGTCACGACGAGGTGCAGATACCTCAATCTTGGCTCTCCCGTTCGGTCTTGAGTACCACGACGACGAACAACACTGTCGTGACCCCGGCCCCCACCGCCGCCTCGGTGAATGCCACGTCCACGGCTCCCATCTCAATCCACAGGAGACACATAAACAGGCTGAAGGCCGACAGCAACACCACCGAGGTCAGGAGGTCGCGGACCTGGACAGCGCCAAGGGCACACGCCACGGTCAGTCCGAGCAGGATGAGGTCGAGCTGCCAGATCACGCGTCGTCCTCGGCCGTCCAGGCCGGAATCTTGTTACGGTGCGCGGCGCGCGCGATGGCGTGTGTGGCCGTCGGGCTCGTGATGAAGATGAAGACCGCTACCACCAAGAGCTTGACGGCGGCCAGATCGAACCCTTGATAGGAGGCGAGCCCGGTCAGAATGAGGAGGCTCCCAAGCGTGTCGCACTTTCCGGCGGCGTGCATGCGTGAGTAGAAATCGGGAAACCGGATCAGCCCGAGGGCTCCGGTAAGCAGGAGGAAGACGCCGGCTGCGACCAAGACCATCGATACGATCGTCACAGTACATCTCCCGGATGCTCGACGCCCTTGAACTCGAAGTAGCGAGAGAGCGCCAACGCCCCAACGAAGTTGATTAGCGCGTAGAGGAACGCGATGTCGATGAAGAACTCGACCCGATCGAAGAGATAGCCCGTCAGGACAATGACGGCGATGGTCTTGGTCCCGATCACGTTGACTCCAATGATGCGGTCGATGATCGTCGGTCCCTTCAGCACCCGGTACAGGGAGATCGTGACCGCCACGAGAATGGCCAGCGCGCAGCCCAGGAAGAATTCGTACGGCACCCCTACTTCTCCCCTGCGTTTGACCGCGAACCGGTGCCGAGCGTTTCGGAGAATACGTGTGCCACCCGGTATTCCATGTCGCCAGAGAGTGTGTCGTTGGCCGCCTTGTCGCTGATGGCGTGCACGAAAAATTCGTCCTCTTCGATGTCCATGGTCACGGTGCCAGGAGTGAGGGTAATGGAGTTGCCGAAGAGCAGCTTCGAGCTGTCGTGGGTCAGTTTGGTGCGGAAACGGATCACCCGCGGTCGGATCTGGCTAGGGCGAAAGACGAGGTAGACGACGTGCAGGTTGGCGCCGATCACCTGCCAGATCAGCCAGGGAATGAAGGCCGCCAAACGCCACATCGTGCGTGCGGTGTGCGATGACGGTGGGTAGGGAAACAGCAGATCGTGCGAGAAAACTGCAACGAGCGCCGAGCAGAGAACGCCGAGACCGATGTGCAGCGGGTCGAAATAGCCGGAGAACACGAGCCAGAAGGCAAACAGGATGACGAATGCCCTAAGGCGTCTCGCGCGAGCCACTAGCTAAGGATTCTAACCGGTCAGCAACCCGGCCGCCGCCAGCCGGCGGCCTCAGCGCCGTTGAGGCTGCCGGTGCGGCGGTTGAAGCGCGCGGCGGCGAACGGGTAGTCGTCACCCACGACGCCACCGTCGCACTCCCCGGCGGGCGGGATGACCCAGTCGCAACCCAGGGTGTTCTCCGGTCCGTTTTCCCAGCAAGCGGCGAGTTCCTCGAGGTCGGCGGCCAATGAACCAGGGTCGTGCGGCGGCATGTGCTCGTTCGGATCCCAGTGGTCGCCGGTGAACTCTGCCAGTGTGTTCATCCCGACCCGGTGGCAGGCGAGGCACCCGTTGCCCTCGATGTGGATCGTGCGCATGTCCCACTCCGGAGCGCCGACCACGTAGTAGGGCGGGTTGTTGCCGGGGATCACGGGGATCACGGGCTGACCTGGATCTTCCGGAAGCCGCGCGCTCTTGATCCACGGGTTGTGGATGAACGGATCCGCCTGGTGGCACTGGACGCACTGGATGCCGGCCGGTCCTGGCACGGTGTAGGCGTCGTCGAACCCGGGCTCGTCGTGTCCCGGCATCACGCCTCGCAGCCGGTTCTGGTCATCCACGTAGGTCCAGGGGCTGTTGTCGGCCGACTCGAAGAAGCAGGTCGCGCCCGTGTCGTAGTTGTAGCCAATCATCTGCACCGAATCGGGAACGTCGTACTCCTCGGTGCCCCGTCCGTCGTGGCGGCAGAAGCTGATCCAAACCGCATCGTCGCGCGCGGTGCCGTCGCGGTTCGCGCCCTGATAGCGCTGCAAGCTCGACCCCGGCATGCAGTCGCCCACTTGCAGGCTGGCGTTGTCGCACTCATGTAGGCCCGGGTTCTCGAAGATCTCGGTGCCATCAACCGTAATCGGGATAGGCACGCCCGCCCCGCAGTCGATCTTGGGCGGCACACCTAGCTCGAGCTCACACATCGCGGCATACGCGAGCGGGCTCTCGGGCATCGGATCGCACAGACCTCCCGGTTCACACTCAAGCGGCCTCGTGGCCGGTTCCTGTCCGGTAACGTTCAGCACGAGCATGCCGGCGCCTGTCAGCAGAAGGGGAGCCACGAGGCGGACGAGCCGAGGTCGATGTGTAGCCATTGGCGCTCCAAACGTGGCGGCTTTCGAGACTGGAGCGATTCTAGTGCACCCCGTCCTGATTGGTGGCGCTGCTGGATTCCCGAATCAGCGTCGCTGGCTGGAAGAGGCCCGGAACCCTCCCAACAATAGCGCGTCGGCCCGACCGGCTCTCACCGGCCATTCCAGGGCGATTAGAATAGGCCCGCTGGAGGTGTAGATGAGGTCCGCACGCTTACTGTCGCTCGCGCTACTCCTGTTCCTGACTTCCCCCGCCGTGGCGTCCGCGCAGGATATCGGCGTACCAGTACCTCCCCTTGGGGCCGGTCCCTGGGTCATCGACACCGCTGAACAGCACAAGATCCGGATGAGCGTCGTGGCCCGGGGGCTGTCGCACCCCTGGGCGTTGGCGTTTCTCCCCCACGGGGACATGCTGATCACCGAGCGGGACGGTCGCCTGCTTTCGCTCAACGTAGGGAAGTTGGACCCCACACCGATTAGCGGTCTCCCGGAGATCCGCACTGACGGTAACGGCGGACTGATGGATGTGGCGGTCCACCCCGACTTTGAGAATAACGGCCTCCTCTATTTCACCTACACGAAACCGGCCGGGGGCGGTCGTGGGTCTCCCGCGCTGGCTCGAGCCCGGCTGGATGGTCACCGACTGGTCGAGCTGCGGGATCTGGTGGTGACCGACGCCTACGACGGCAATTCCGGGCTCAACGGCCGGGTTGCCTTCGGCGCCGACGGCAAGGTCTACATGTCGACCGGCGGACGGGTCGAGAATGTCGCCCAACAGCCGTCGAGTCTCCGGGGCAAGATCCTCCGCCTCAACGACGATGGTTCGGTGCCCGACGACAACCCGTTTCTGGATCGGCCCGAATTCCGTCCCGAAATCTACAGCCTGGGTCATCGCAATCAGCTCGGGCTCATGCTGCATCCCGTGACTGGGGAGCTGTGGAACCACGAGAACGGACCCAACGGCGGAGACGAGATCAACATCATCCTGCCCGGGCGTAACTACGGCTGGCCGGTGGTTAGCTTCGGCCGGTTGTACCCGGGGTCGCGGGTGTCAGAACATCCGACCAAGGAAGGCATGGAGTCACCGCTCGTGGTCTGGTTGCCAGCGATCGCCGTGGCCGGCATGGCGGTGTACACGGGCGACGCGTTCCCCGAGTGGCAGGGGAACGTCTTCGTCGGCTCGTTGCGCGAGGGTGGGATCCCCGGCACCGGGCACCTGCAGCGGATCGTCTTCAACGAGCAGATGGAGGAGATCCGGCGAGAGTCGCTGCTTCGCGAGTTCCGCCAGCGAATCCGCGAGGTGCGTCAGGGGCCGGACGGACTGCTGTATCTGCTGACCGACGAGGACGACGGTGCGCTGCTCCGGATCGAGCCAGCGTCCTGAGAGTGGACGACGAGGTCAGTCGTCCAGATCGGACAACCGAAGACGCGCGGTGATGCGCAAAGCCTGATCGCGGTCCACCGCGCCGACATACCGCAGCAGTTCGGCGGCGGCCTGTCCACCAAGTGCACCGAGCGCTTCCACCGCTAGGCGCCGTACTCTCCGATCGCGATCGTGGATCGCGCCCGTCAGTCCACGTGCGGCGCGCTCACCACCGAGGCGTCTGAGGGCTAGGATGGCCTCCACTTGGACTCTGGTCGACGGGTCGCGAAGCGCCAGCTCTAGGAACGGGACCGCCGCGTCGTCGTTCCAGCGCGCGAGCGCGCGTGCGGCTGCCACCCGTACCACCGGATCGCGGTCACGCAGCCAGGCCAGCGCCGCCTCGGCCCGCTGCTCGGCGTCGTCGCCCTCCAACAGGCGCTGCCACCGCCAGACTCGGTGCTCGCCTGGAGCGACCCGGACCGGTGGTGGGTCGGGTCGGTGCACCTGTCGTGCCAGTACCAGCTCGACCCGCGATAGTGCCCGTGGCGGCGTGGGATAGAGGTAGAGCTCCGAGATCCGGTCCCGGGCACGGATCGTCTGGTCAGCTTCTAGTCGCGTGACCATCGCATGCCGCTGGTGGCCCAGCAAGGTCCGCAGAGCTGGAATCAACGGCTGGCGTCTAAACCGCACCGTGACGGGCGTATCCACCCCCGTCGCGCCCCCGAGCTTGAACCCGGCTTCCCCGGCCACCGCTTTGAGCAGTGCACCGAGTGGCACGTCATGGGCTGCGATGGTTAGGCCCTCGTCAGTCAGGTGGACCAGCGGCAGTGACTGCCCGCTCGCTGTCGTGGGCAGCAGCGTAGCTGCCAGCGCCAGGAGACGGGCCGCGTGTCGCGCGTGCGAAACAGACGTCATGCGTAGCTAGCATCATACCCGTCGAGCAGGGCATCTTTGTCGGCGTGGTCCAGCAGTCGTGCGTCTCGCCCCTCCTGAACCCTGTTTGCAGCTGTGGTACCCGTATCCTGACATCGTGACCGTTGTCGAGAGTGCGGACGGGTGGCAAATCCCCTATGCTGCACAGCGAGATGCTGACGATGGGTCTGCTGGCCGGCGGGTTGCTGGCGCTCTACTTCGGTGCGGAGTGGCTAGTACGAGGTAGCTCCGCGCTCGCCCTTCGGCTCGGGCTGACGCCGCTACTGGTCGGTTTGACCGTGGTGGCTTATGGGACGAGTGCTCCCGAGCTCATCGTCAGTCTCGCCGCGGCGATGAGCGATCAGTCCGAGATCGCGGTGGGCAACGCCATTGGTTCCAACATCGTCAACATCGGTCTGATCCTCGGGCTAACGGCCGTGCTCTGCCCGCTCAAGGTCCATCTGCAGGTACTCAAGCTGGACACCCCGGTGATGGTCGCGGCGGCGCTCCTGTTCCTGGTGTTCTTCCGAGACCAGGCGATCGGGTGGGTCGAGTCCTGGGTTTTCGTCCTGCTGCTCATCCTGTACACCGTCTTCAACGTCCGCCTAGCCCGGCGCCAGTGTGATCCAGCCGTCGACCAGGAATACGCGACTGCGGTCGCCTTCCCCGGACCCAGTTTCCTGTTCTGTTCGATGCTGATCGTGGGTGGGTTGGCCGCCCTAGCCGTCGGCGCGCAAGCGTTCGTCGAGGGGGCGATCCAGGTGGCGCTGGCGTTCGGCATCACCGAGGGCATCATCGGGCTGACAGTGGTGGCGATCGGCACCAGTCTGCCGGAGCTGATTACCTCGGCCGTGGCGGCGCTCCGGAAGCAAACGGACATCGCGGTGGGTAATATCGTCGGCTCGACGATCTGTAACATCCTTGCCATTCTTGGGTTCGCCGGGGTGCTGGCCGGGCCGCTGGTTGGGCCCGGCGTCGCCATCGCTAACGTCGGCATCATGACGGCGTTCCTCGTCGTCATGACCGCCATCGCCTGGACCGGGTTCAAGCTCGAGCGCTGGGAGGGTGCGCTCTTGCTCGCCGGCTACGGCGCCTATCTCACCTGGCTCTGGCCGACCTGATCTGTCGTGTGGATTGGGGCGAGCTGGCCGGTCGGACCGTCGTCGGGCAGGGTGGCCAGCCAAATCTGGGTGTCGGCGCCCTCGTCTCGGTTTCGTTCCGCAGCAGGCTGCTAAACAATGAGTCTGCCGGGCGGGTCCGGCAGGCCCCGCGGGGCCCTGCCGCTGGGGTTGGGGTGAAGCCCCATGGGCCCGATGTGTAAAACTGCGGTCCCCGCGGACGTATCAAAATGCAGAGGCCGCCCGCTGAGTCGTAGCCCTCGAGGGTCAGCATGTCACAGGCTGCCGAAGACACCCCAAGCTCACCGGCCAAGTGGATCGTCGTCCTAGTCGTCTTCGCGGCCGCCGTCGGCGGCTACCTCCGGTTCGGCGATTCGCTGTCCCTCGACGCCATCGCGGCCCAGGAGGCGTCGCTCCGCGATTTCCACGCAGTCAACCCGGTGCTGGTCCATGGTGCTGCCTTCGCCGCCTACGTAGCGGTGACGGGGCTGTCTCTTCCCGGCGCAGCGGTGCTCACGCTGGTCTTCGGCTGGTATTTTGGTTTCTTATCGGCGTTGATCATGGTGAGCTTCGCCTCCACCACCGGGGCTTCGCTGTCGTTTCTGTTTAGCCGCTACGTGTTGCGTGCCCCGATCCAGGAACGGTTCGGCGAGCGGCTGCGTGTCTTCAACGACGCGCTGGCCCGTGACGGCGCCTTCTATCTCTTCACGCTGCGCTTGGTTCCGGCCGTGCCGTTCTTCGTCATCAATTTGGTCATGGGCCTCACGCCGCTGACGCTCTCAACCTACTGGTGGGTGAGCCAACTCGGTATGTTCCCGGGGACCGCGGTCTACGTCTATGCCGGAGCAACAGTTCCCGACCTCGCGACACTAAGCGCCAATGGGGTTGGGGGCATCGTGTCGCCCCAGCTGCTCCTGGCGTTTTTCCTGCTGGGAGCCTTCCCGCTTCTCGTCAAGTTCGCGCTTCGACGGTTCCGGCCCCGGTCGGCCGGGGTGTCGGATCGGGCCTGATCTCGACGCGAGATGCCGCTCGGACTCGCGTTCCACCGCAGACGCGAGCGAGAGCGAGTGTGAGAGGATTCTCAGCATGAAGTGTCCAACCCTCGTCTTGACCGTGGCGGCCGTGGTTCTTGTCCTCACGGGAACCCTCGGTCTGCGCGCCCAGTCCGGCCCCAACGATGCGCCGCGGTACGAGAACGGCGCCGACCTGGTGTTCCCGGCCGACTATCGCACCTGGACCTTCCTGGGAGCCGGCATCGGTATGACCTACGAAGAAGAAGGTGGCGCCGGAAACGGCCAGATGTTCTCGAACGTCTTCGTGAACCCGTCCTCCCACGCCCACTTTATGGAAACAGGCGCTTGGCCCGACGGGACCACGTTCATGCTCGAGTTCCGGCAGTCGGACTCGGCGGCGTCGATTAACCAGGCCGGGCGGTTTCAGACCGGTCTCGCGTTCCTGGAGGCCGAGGTCAAGGACTCGCGGTTCGAAGACGGGTGGGCGTTCTATCAGTTCGGCCCGGGCGGAAACCTGCGGGACGTCGCGCCCCGTATGACGGGCGACGCCGTCGAGCCCTGCATCAAATGCCACACTGAGCACACCGCAGTGGAGCGGACTTTCGTACAGTTCTATCCGACGTTGCTCGAAGTGGCCCGCGAGAAGGGTACCCTCAAGCCAGGTTTCTAGCACGTCTCGCCACGTCTCCATCCGACACTCCGCAGCGAACCAACATGCCCCGCGTCCGCCTGATCGCCTTGGTGCTGTGGATCGGGCTGGTGGTGGGCTTGAGCATCCTGTACGCCTTGCGCCCCGAGCTGCTGGAGCCGGAGCGGGTGGTGCAGGCGCTGCGCGGGTCGGGGCAGTCGGTGCTGGTGGGCTACGTCGTACTGAGCGTTCTGCGCCCAATCACGCTGATCCCGAGCACGCTCCTGATCGTTGTCGGAACGCTGCTATTTCCCGACCTCAAGTGGTTCGTGATGATCAGTTCGCTGGCCGCGGTGGTGGCATCGGCGGTGCTCATCTACTACTTTTTCGAATTCCTAGGGTTGGGCGATCTCTTCGAGCGGAAACACGCCAAGCACGTGCGCTGGCTCGAGACCCAGATGAACCAGAAGGGCTTCTGGCTGGTCGTCGGGTGGTCGATGTTCCCGTTCGTGCCGACCGACGTCATCTGCTACGTTGCCGGGACCCTGCGGATGCATGTCGGCAAGTTTGCGCTCGGTGTAACGCTGGGCGAGATCCCGATCGTTGCTTTTTACGTTTGGGCGACTGGGGCGGTGGTGGGGGTGTGAGGGCTAAAGCCGCCGGTCGCTGAAGCGGGTCCGGATCGGTTAGTCTGGGCCCTCCGGGAGAAACTATGAGTCATTCGCACCGAGTGTTGACGCTCGTTTTGGCGTCGATCGTCACGGCCTCGACCGCTGTCGGGCAACGCCGCGACTTCATTCCTCCGGTGCCGGCGCCCGACGGGCCGGTGGTGCTCTACAGCGCCGAGGTGCAGCGCATCCGGGTGGTGCCGGTCGCCAACGATCTCGAGCACCCGTGGGGGATGGCGTTCCGGAGAAACGGCGATATCCTCGTCACCGAGCGCGACAAGGGGATGTTGCGTGTGATCCGGAACGGTCAGTTGCTCGACCGTGACATCCCGGGAGTCCCCGAGGTGTTCTCCGATTCTGACCGGGCGGGGCTGATGGACGTGGCCGTCCACCCCGCGGACGACCGGATCGTCTACCTCACCTATTCGAAGTCGATCCGGACCGACGACGGGGGCGAAGGAGTTACGGTGGCGCTGGCGCGTGGCCGGCTCGACAACGGCAATCTCACCGAGGTGCGCGACATTCTTGTGGCCGAGGGGGTTGACCGCGGTATCGCCGCCTCACGTTTGGTCTGGGGTCCAGACGACTCGCTCTTCATGACGGTGGGCGGTTCCTACGTGTTCGCCGACACCGGCAGCTACGCACAGGATCCCGGCACCCACTTTGGCAAGTTGCTTCGACTGAGTGACGACGGCAGTGCCGCGCCGGACAACCCGTTCACCAGCGATTCGGCCTATCTCCCCGAGATTTACTCCATGGGCCACCGCAATCAACTGGGGCTGGCCTGGCACCCTGAGACAGGCGATTTGTGGGCGACAGAGAACGGCCCCCAGGGTGGAGATGAGGCCAACATCATCAAGCCGGGCGCGAACTACGGCTGGCCGCTCGCGTCCTACAGCCGTGAGTACTCGGGTGTGCGAGTGAGCGAGACACCGTGGCGGCCCGAGTTTGAGGACGCGGAGATCCTCTGGTGGCCCTCCATCGGCCCCTCAGGTTTAGCGTTCTACACCGGTCCTCACTTCCCCGAATGGGAGGGCAACCTATTCGTTGGCTCAATGATGGAAGGCCGGATGCCGCGCACCGGACACATCGAACGGATTGTCTTCAACCGTCGCGGCGAGGAGATCCGCCGCGAGTCGCTCCTGACCGAGCTCAAGCAGCGGATTCGCGACATCCGGCAGGGGCTGGACGGTTATCTCTACGTGTTGACCGACGAGGCCGCCGGTGTGCTCCTGCGGATCGAGCCGGCCCGTGCCATCGTCGCCCCTCCGGGTAGTAGCGTCTTCATCGACCGGCTGACGGAGGCGCGCGTGCCGTCCCTGCCCCGGGCCGAGTGGTCGGAGGAGCAGACTGCGATCGCCGAGGCGTTTACCCGGACCGGACCGCCGGGTGAGGCGCTCCGAACGCTCCTTCGCGTACCGGCGCTAGCCAATCGGTTCATGCCGCTGCTGACCTACGTGTCCAACGACTCGACTTTGTCGCCGCGTCACCGCGGCATCCTCATTTTGCGGACTGCCTGGCTTGCCCAGAACGCCTATCTGTGGTCTGCCCACGCCGACCGCTCGGACCATGGGCTGACCGCAGACGAGATCCAAGGGCTCGCCGAAGGCGAGGCCGACAGTTTCAACACGTTCGAGCAGGTGCTGATCGATCTGGCCGACGAGATGTTCCGGAACTCGGCGGCCACCGACGCCACTTGGACCGAGCTCTCCCGGATGTACGACACCCGGAATCTTGCCGACGCGGTGGTCACGGTAGCCGACGTTACCTCGTCCTCGATTCTGTTCAACACCCTCGGCGTCCAACCCGACCCCAGAGCACGGAATCTGATCCCGAGCGCGGAGGTGGCTTACCGAATCGACGTGCCGGAGCGTGAGACCCCGCTGACCGCGCCCCGCATTGATCCGGTGGAGGGAGACGGCTTGCGGGTGGGGCGCACCCTGCGTCAGCACCCCGAGATGGAGTCGCAGTGGTATGCGAGTCCGAGCTATGTGAACAATCCAGAGTTCTCGCGGTTGACCCCGCACGACCGCGAGATCCTGATTCTCCGCACGGGCTGGAACACGCAGTCGGTCTACGAGTGGGCCAAGCACGTGGGCAGCGTCGGCCGTGCCCGAGATCATGGCCTAGAGCCGGAGTGGATCGCGCAGGGGCAGGACGCCGCCGGATGGAATTCCACCGAGCGCCTACTGATCAACGCCGCCGACGAGCTGTATCGCGACACGATGATCTCGGACCAGACGTGGGCAGCCCTATCGGAGTCCTACGACACCCACCAGATGATGTCGATCGCGGCGACGGTCGCCCGCTACCGCAAGGTATCGATGACCCTGAACGCACTCGGCGTCCAACCGCTGCCAACCGACGAGGGTTTCCCGGTTCTTGAAGGGTACTGAGGAGGTTCCGGCAGGGCAGAAACTCCAAGTTCTGCGACCCACCGCCGGCGTCCGTACGAAAGAAGGGCCTCGGCCGTGTGGACGGCCGAGGCCCTGAGTCGGGATCTGCGTCAGTGACGTTGGGTTACCCCGTCCTGGGGAAAACCCTCCACCACTGTTGCTTGGAGGTCCCTACGAGGACGTCACCTCCGCAGAGCCGTACTTCAATTCGTCCACAGGATCACCTCCTTCGCAGGCGCACAGCATGCGGCGGGTCCCAACCCGCCCGGCCCCGGGGCCGCCCGGCCACCCACTCGGGGCCGCCGCGCCAGACGTTACCGCCGACGCGGAACCACGATAGGGCCACATCGTGTGCCCTGGCCCTGCCGTTGTCAAACCGGCCCCGTCTCGCTACCTGGTCGGTTCGATGACAAGGAGCGTTTGTCGAGTAATGCCGCCGTCGGATTTCGCCGGAACCCGCGCGTCGAAGGTGGACAGACACCCTCCGTGAGACAGGGCTAACCCCCAGAGGTAGATGTCGGTGAGCTGTCGATGCCTGGGGATCATGACCGCGTCAAAGCGGTCGCTGTCGCGCGTCGTTACAGTGTCTGGCCAGAAGTGGTGGCCATTACCTGAGAAGAATGTGGCCAGGCGTGCGATCAGGTCTCGTAGGCGATCAAATTAACCCCGTCGCCCAGAGTACGTAGACCACAGCCATCGAGGCGGCGCCGTTGACGAAGGTCACTCCCCCGAACGAGATCAGTGCGCCCTTCAGCGACATGCGAGATAGCGAGGTGCACACCCAGAAATAGCTCGAGTTCACGTACTTGATGATGATCGACCCCGCCGCGCCGGCGAGCATCGTGGCCTCGGGGCTCAGTCCAAGGGTGTCCATCATCGGGGCGGCGACCGAGGCGGCTGTGATTACGCCCACCGTGGTTGACCCCGTGATCATGTTACCGGCGATGCCGAGCACAAACGGTAGGAAGATGGCGGGCAGCCCGGTTGCGGCCACGGTCTCCGCAATCGCATCCACGGCGGGCGTCGAGCGGAGGATCTGGCTAAGCGATCCGCCCAGCCCGGTCACCATGATGATCATGGCCGAGCCTCGCAACCCCTCTTCGACCCAGGTGCTAACCCGCGCCGCGGCATGGTTCGCCTTTGTGTTCCGGTAGGCCAGGAGGATGCCGATGCTCAGGGCGACGACCGGCCACCCTAGATACAGCATGGCGGCATTGACCAGGTGGTCTTCTGGCAGCGCGAAGGCGGTCACGCTCTGGCTGGCAATCAGGACCAGCGGAATCAGGATCGGGGCGTAGGCGCGCCAGGTGGTCGGGAGCTCGGCCTCTCGCCCCTGCTCAATGAACGATTGACCGACGAACTCCTCGGATGGCGGCGACTCGATGTGTGGACCTACGATCTGGGCGTAGGCCCAACCGGCCAGCGCGCCGATAAAGGTGGCGAGACCGCCGAAGACGATCACCTGCCCGATGTCGGCGTTAACCAGCGCCACGGCCGCCAGTGGGCCCGGTGTCGGAGGCACCATGGCGTGCGTGAGTTGCATCGCGCCGACCAGGCCGGTCGCCATAACGCTCATGTTGAGACCGCTGTTGATGGCGGCGGAGTGGACCAGCGGATTCAGGATCACGTAGCCGACGTCGGAGAAGATCGCCAGGCCGATCACGAACCCGCTTAGGGTCAGCGCGAGCGGCATCCGATGCTGGCCCACCCACCCGATCATCGAAGCCGTAATTCGTTCGATCCCGCCGGTGTGCTTGAGCGCCTCGGCCAGGATCGAACCCATAACGATGACCACTGCGATGCCCTGGACGGTGCGTCCGAAGCCTTGCTCGAAGGCATCGATGAAGGCTTGCCGATCGATCCCCGGGATCAGGGCGAACAGCACGACGGGTACGAGCAGCGCGATGAAGACGTGCCACTTGAACCTAGTGATGAGGAGAAACAACAGGGCGACGACGGCCATCAGACCGCCGATGGCGATGAGGACGCTCTCGGTAATCACAGGGGGAGCATCATGCGCGCGGTCGTTGATGTCAATCCGCGTACAATGACGTGGTGAGCTATCGCGATGAGCGAGGCGTTGTCTACGACCCGGTGCCGTTGCCCACCCATGAGGTGACCGACGCCGTGGCCCTCGACGCGCGCCTGGTGCGGCGCCACACCGAGGTTCGCAAGACGATCCCGTTCTACGCCGGCGCCGACGGTGTCCAACTGGCGGAGCAGCCGACCAGCCATCGCCGGCGCTGGACGGACGCCCAGTGGCTCGCGTTCGAGGAACACCGCAAGCTGGAAGAAGAGGCGTCGCATGTCGACGAGCCTCACGCCGCGGTCTGGGTGGTCCGCAACCACTAGTCGGGTTCCTCGTTACATTCTTGCGGCTGGGCTGACCGGGTTCTAGGTGGTCCGCAACCCTGACAAGCTGCGTTGGCTCGAGGTATTCCGTCGCGCGGCGCTTGACCCCAGACGTCCGATGCGGGCATCCTCGTCTAGATCTGATCAACCCCGGCGGTTGTTGTCCGCCGGTCATGATGTTTCAAGCGAAGGAGCAGGCATGAGCTTTCGAGAACATGGCGTCAGCAGAGTCGCGGTTCTGGGCGCCCTTGTGGTGGTGGGCGCGTTGCCTGTCGGCGTGGTGTCCGGTCAGCAGGGCCAGATGGAGGTCGAGGTCGAGCAGCTTCAGGACAATCTCTATGTCCTGCGAGGCGGCGGCGGGAACTCTGCCGCGTTCGTTACCAGCGACGGTGTCGTGCTGGTCGACACGAAGGTGGCCGGTTGGGGGCAGCCGCTCATCGACGCCATCGGCGAGCTGACCTCGAATCCGGTGACCACCATCATCAACACCCACGCGCACTTCGACCACGTCAGCGGCAACGTCGAGTTTCCGGCCACGGTTGAGTTCGTGGCGCACGACAACGCCAAGACGCTGATGGAAGAGTGGAATCCCGTGACCGGGTTTCCCGGTGACTTCCCGGCTGTGTTCGAGACCAGCGGGGGACAGGGACTCCCGACCCGCACCTACCAGGATCGTCTAACGCTCGGAAGCGGCGCCGACCAGGTGGACCTGTACTACTTCGGGCGCGGGCACACTGGTGGCGACACCTGGGTGGTCTTCCCCGCGCTGCGGACCATGCATGCCGGTGACATGTTCCCCGGCAAGCAGGTCCCGATCATGGACGCGAGCAACGGCGGTAGTGGGCTGGAGTACGCCAACACCCTGCGGATGGCCTACTCGGCCGTGACCGACATCGACACGATCATCACCGGGCACAGCGTGCAGATGGATCGCGACGACTTGCGGGAGATGGCCGACTTTGTCGATGGACTGGTGTCGGCTGCCAAGCAGGCCAAGGCGCAGGGCGTGTCGGCGGCCGATTTCGTCGCCGACTGGTCTCCCAAGCCGCGGTTCCGCGTCGACTTCAGCATGCCGGCGCCAGCGTCGTTCCAGGCCTGGGTGCAGGTGATCTACGACGAGATCGACGCGATGTAGCTCGCGGGGCTTTGCCCGCTGTCTTCTCCAATGCGGCCCTCATCGTTCCCTGCCTCTGTAGGGAGGTGGCGATGTGGGCCGTTTTCGTGTGAGCCGTGCCACAACCACCGTCTTAGGGTAGACCCGCCTGACAGCAGGTCGGGCGGATGACCCCGAAACCGGGATTGGGCGTGACTGGATCATCCCAACGCTGCCCGCTAAGACGCACCGATGCTCATGAGCGCGGCGGTGACCGATAGTCGAGAGCGTGTAGCACCACGCTAGACTTCCCGGCCGAAAGCCCCTACAGAGTCGCACGTGGGCGCCAGCGCTCAACGTGGTTCGTCGGCGCGGGGCATCAACCCTGCCGACCACCACGGCGCCGATGACCGTGGCCGCGCCGGGCGATCCCATGTCAGGATCGCCCGGTGCAGCTACTGGACTGGCTGATCGTTCTGGCCTTTGTGGTGTATGCGGTCGGCGTTGGACTCAGACATCGTCGGCAGGCCTCGCGCAGCCTCGAGGAGTATTTCCTGGCGGGTCGCTCGTTGTCCGGCTGGAAGGCCGGGCTCAGCATGGCGGCCACCCAGTACGGTGCCGACACCCCCCTGCTGGTCACCGGCATCGTCGCCGTCTCGGGCATCTTCGGCGTCTGGCAGTTCTGGATCTACGCCGTCACCTTCCTCTTCATGGGGTTCGTACTGGCTGGCGCCTGGCGACGAGCCGGTGTGGTCACCGATGCCGAGCTGACCGAGGTGCGCTACGGCGGTCCCCCTGCCGCGGTGCTCCGTGGCGTCAAGGCGATCTACCAGGGCACCATCATCAACTGTGTCTCGCTGGCTTGGGTGCTGTTTGCCGCCGCCAAGGTCGCCGAGCCGTTCTTGTTGTGGGACCAGTGGTTGCCGGCGGGACTCTTCCTACCGGTGGTCGCTCTGGTTGAGTTCGTCGGTGTGCCGCTCTCGATTGTGGGTCCCGAGGCGGCAGACGTCTGGGTCCGAACGGCCAGCAACCTGATCTCCCTCTTGCTTATGCTCACGGTCACCGCGCTGTACTCGTCCACCGGCGGGCTGCGCAGCGTCGCGGCTACCGACGTGGTCCAGATCGGCATCATGTTCGTTGGCACGGTCGCCTTCTCTGTGTTCGTCGTTCGGGAGGCTGGTGGGTTGGGGGAGATGACCGCGCGGGTGCAGTCTACGTTCGCCGAAGGCGGTCCGGGCAGCATCACGGCGTCACAGATTCTTGCCTTTACCCCGGCGCAGGCGAAGGATGCCACGCTAACGGTGCTCTCGATGTTGGGGCTGTTATGGCTCATCAATTCGGTGTCGGATGGGTCCGGCTATCTCGCGCAGCGTTCGATGGCGTGCCGAAGCGACCGCGACGCGAAGACCGCCGCGGTGGTGTTTACCTTCACGCAGGTCGTAGTACGAAGCCTGATCTGGCTGCCGATCGCCGTCGGGTTACTGGTGTTGTTCCCGCCGGACCCCTCGCTGCCGCCAGAGCTGCTACAGGGAGATCGTGAGGCTACCTTCGTGCGCGGGATGGCGGAGCTTCTCCCGGTTGGCGTGAGGGGTCTCATGCTCACCGGCATGCTGGCAGCGCTGGCGTCTACCGTGGATACGCACCTCAACTGGGGCGCGTCTTACTGGACGAACGATCTCTACAAGCGATTCATCTGCCAATCGTGGCGTGGCACCGAGCCGAGTGGTCGGTCGCTGGTCTGGGTGGCACGCGGTTCGAGCCTGGTGATCCTGCTGATTGCCTTGGCGATCATGAGCCAGCTCACGTCCATCAATCAGGCGTGGCAGGTCAACTTGTTGTTCGGGGCCGGCCTCGGGGTAGTGCAGGTGCTGCGCTGGCTCTGGTGGCGGATGAACGCCTGGGGGGAGATCTCGGCGATGGCGGTCTCGGCCGTGGCGGCGCCGGTGCTGCTGGCGGCGTTGGGCGATGACCAGCAGGCACTCCGGTTGTTGCTGATGGGCGCGCTTTCCACGTTGGCGGCGCTGGTCGCGGTCTGGCTGAAAGGGCCGGAGGCGTCTGAGGTTCTGGAAGCGTTCTATCGCCGAGTGCGTCCGGTTGGCTACTGGCGTCCAGTGGGAGAGATGGTTGACCGGAGTGGCGCCGCGGCCGGGCCCGGCCGTTTCGCTCGAGCCCTGACCGCGATGCTATTGTGCTCAGTGACGGTCTTCAGCGTGTTGGTTGGGCTCGGTACTTGGATGCTAGGCAGCCCGGCACCGACCGGACTACCGACCCCAGTCTGGGTGGTGTCCCTGCTGCTGGTGGGTGCGGCGGTTGCCCCGTTTTGGTATCGACTCGGGTTCGGCCGGGACGCCTAACGTTCCATTCAACTTACCGCGTCACCGTGACGGTGACGTCTTCGGTGGTGTACAGCCCCCCATCGTGCGCTTGAGCGCGCAGCACATAGGTGCCCGGCCGGCTGAACGTCGCCTGGGCGGTCCAGCGACCGTCCTCGGGGGGGGCTGGAGTAGACCATCCAGGCGACCAGGGCGCGTTCCGGTTCACGCGCGAATCCTCCCAGACCGCGATCTGCTCAGGTTCGAACGCCACCTGTTCGCCGGGGCCCCGATAGACGAACCAGGAGAAGCGCAGGCCGGTGGCGCTGTCGGTCGTGATCCGGCCGGGAAGACGAGGGTTGGCGGGGGCAAGTCCGCGCGCGCGCGGCACACCGTCGTCGGTCACGGTTGCTGCCAGGTCAAGCGGTTCTCCGATTCTCACGCTCCGGGTGTTGCTCCCCTCGACCGTCAGCAGCGGTGGCGCGTTGCCAGGCATTTCAGGTGTGGCTCCGGCCGCCCCGGCAGCGCCAAAATTGGCCTGTTTGACCAGATCGTCGATGAAGTAGTCGCGCTTCAGCGTCGCGTAGGCTCGTTCGGTCCGACCGTTCGTGGTCAGGGTCCAGACCAGCTCCTTGTCGCCGAAATCGGCTGGTACACGGACCTGGAACACGAAGCGGTTGCGCCGCGGAAGAAAGTGGGTGGGCTGGCCCTGATCCGGCCCGCCCGGCTCGATGATGTTGTCAGGCCCGACTGGTACGTCGATGACCTCTTCCCAGTTCCGGTTCATGTACCCGAACACCAGGTTGAAAGAGCCGTCCTCGTTCCGCTCCCAGCCCTCGTACGCCGGGGCTATGTTCTGTCCGCTGGCGAAGGATTGAGCGTCCGAGGCTCGAACCGATCCCAGACCGAACGCCAGGGCGAGACACAGGACGGCGACGCCGACGCGTGGGGGGAGGCCACTCATGCGGCTACCCCCTACTGTCCGGCGCCGGCGTTGAGCTCCGGCGACGAGGTGTCGCAAGTCAGGCAGCCTAGGTCGGCCGTGCCGTCGGCCCGCTCGAGCCGCTCGCGGCGTGCAACCTCGGCGGCGAATTCCTCGTCGTCCATATAGATCGCCTGCAGCAGGTTGATGAACATGTTATCTACCGACCGATGGCCCGCGCCGGACCAGTTGCGCGGATCCGCCACGTTTGGATTGGTGAGCGTGTTGTTGAAGTAGCCGCTCAGGTGCAGGATGGTGCCCTTAGGAAGCAGCGGCGCAGAGTCGTCCGCATATTTGTAGACCCGCACCCAGTTGTGGTCGTACCCCGAGCAGTTGAGGGTCTGGGTCGTGTCTCCCCAGATCGCCTCCAGGCACATTCGCACCCCCGGCGCGTGCATGTGCGGCTCGTAGACGCTCAGCTTGGTGTTCTCTGGCAGCGTAAAGTAGGCGTCCATCCGCTGATTGTCCTCGTTCCCGCGGATGTCGATGTCCGGCCCGTTACCAAAGAAAAGTAACTCCACTTCCTTTGTCGGTTCGTAGCCCTTCGGGTGGAACTTGAACCCGACGTCGAGCCGCACTTTCGTGTCGGTGCCGTTCGAGTGGAGATGGGTCGAGGGGAACACCAGCTGCGACCCCGCCCGGAGCATCACGCCTGCCTCCTCGTCGAACACGTCGGCGTTGCGTCCCACTTCGTGCACCGGCCACGTATAAGTGGTCTCTCGCTCGCTCCCTGGAACGAGTGTGCTCAGTGCAGAGTGGTGCACCACGAACAGGCCGCCCACGGTGTCCGAGCGGACGCCGCGTTTGAGGTCGTTTCGCTCTTTGTATTCGATCGCCGCCACGTAGCGGTCCTCGGTCAGGCCTGCGTCGACCATGCCCAGCATGCCCCACCAATCCGGTGCTTCGCCCGCCACTTCGACCTCGGGCGACGACACGACCAGGTCGGGCGTCCCGATTTCCCACTCGTCGACGTCGATGAACGGCGGAGGCGTCGGCATGTCAGCCGGATTTCCCTCCGGTGCGCCGTTGTCGACCCAGGTCGCGATGAGCTGAATCTGCTCGTCGCTCAGTGACCAGTCGTCCTTGAAGTCCTGAATGCCGAGGTCTTTCTCGATGTACCAGGGCGGCATCACACCCATCCGGTTTCGGAGGCCGGTGCGTTGCTTAATTGATCGGGCCCAGGGGCGGACTTCTTCGTAGGTGATGAGCGACATCGGCGCCAGCGAGTCTGGCCTGTGGCACTTCTGGCAGCTCCGCTGAAAGATCGGGGCGATGTGCCTGCTGAAAGTCACCTCGTCCTGCGCGGCGGCGGGCTGGGGTGTTCCGGTTGCGGCCAGTGCAAATGCGGCGATGATGATCAAGCGCTTCGTCATGTCGCTCTCCTTCGTAAACCATTCCAGACCGCCATCTTAGTGCCGAAGGAGTCAGCCTGCAACCCACCCCTGGCGAGGATATAGTGGCCGCCCCGATGTCTTCTGTGCGGTGGGGGGCGACGCTGTTGTTCGGAGCTTGGTTCGTGTTGCTTCCGACCCTCCTGCCCAGCTAGCCGCTCACCGGCCAACTCCAAGGACGAGTGGTCGACTGGAGTGGATAGTTTCTCGCTCGTCGTCATAATCATGGGCTCTTGGTGTCCGGGACTGCGGCTTTAGGCGGACCCGGGGAGCACAAAGTTACCAATGCAATCACACACTGAATACTTGACGTTCAATTTGCCGGCCCGCCTGGCGTTCGAGAACATCACTCAGCAGATTGAGACGATCGTGCGGGAGAGCGGGGTACGGGAGGGGCTTGTCCTGTGCAACGCCATGCACATCACCGCGTCGGTCTTTATTAATGACGACGAGCCGGGGTTGCATGACGACTACGTGCGTTGGCTTGAGGCGCTGGCGCCGTTTGACGCCTCGCCCGAGCGGTATGCGCACAACCGTACTGGCGAGGACAACGCCGACGCCCATCTGAAGCGGCAGGTGATGGGACGCGAGGTCGTTGTCGCCATCACCGCCGGGCGTCTCGACCTTGGCCCCTGGGAGCAGATCTTCTACGGCGAGTTCGACGGCCGGCGACCTAAACGGGTCCTGGTCAAGGTGATCGGCGAGTAGGAGCGCTACCGGAACCGCTGGCCGTCGACGGCGGCGTAGTTGGCCATCGCTCGATTCAGTCCAACCGTGGCTTCGAGCGCGGCCGCCACGGCGTCGAGTCGAGCGCCGGGAATCGCACAGGTCAGCTCCTCGGGCGCCATCCCGGTGCGGGCTCGGCTAAGCGCGCAGCCGACGCTCGCGGCCACCGCGTTCTGCTCTTTCGCCATGGCCACGATGTGGCACTGCGGCTTGCCCTCGAACTGCATGCCGGGCACGGCATCATTGAGGGTCATGAGCCCGAGTCCGGTGACCCGCAAGAGCACGACGTCGGGTTGGATCGTGGCGTCAGCTAGAGGGCCATACACGACCGACCCCGGGCGCTCGGCTACCACCGGGAGCGCCACGACCGCCGGTTCGTCGACCCAGCCGGAGTCGAGCACGGCCCCCACATCGTCGGTCGCGGTCGCTTCCTCAAGGGTCAGGAACCCGTGGGTGTAGCTGCCCACGCTGCAGTTCGCGTGATCCGCCTTGGTAGTGGCGAACGTTTCGATGGACGCCTGCATCCAGAACACACACCCGGCCGGCACTTGACCCGTCCGACCTTTTTCGTTCGGCTCCGGATAAGGAATGTCGCGTCGCGATGGCCCTGGAGCCTCCGCAGCGTGAAACGTGATCGCGATCGGAGGAGCGACAGGCCGCAGGGTCGCGACCAGGCGCTCACTCAGGGACCGGAAGTTCACCTGGCCAGACACTAGTAGTCGTCGACCGACAACGACGCCTTGATAATTTCATTGTCGTTGCGATGGAAGACATGGCCGTTAGCATAGGCCGGATGGGTCCAGTTGATCATCCGCGCGCCAAACCGGCGTGCGCCGAAGCCCGCATCACCGGTCGGTTCGATCAATCGTGTGCGGGCCTGTTCCACGTAGCCGTCCGGTGTGAACTGTGCGCTGATTAAGAGACCGTCGTCGTTGTTGACTAGGTAGCGGTCGCCCTGCTTGACCATGAACGCGGTGCCCCATCGTGCCTGGGCCACCATCTGGTCGTTCATCCACAGCCGCTCGCCGCTGGTGGCATCGAGGCCACGCAGCTCGCCGTAGCTGCCCACCCCGTAGACGTAGTCTCCCTCGATGAGCGGCGTGGTGATCAGCGCATGCAGGCCGTCGGTTTCCTCGGGCATCTCGCTCCGGCTCTGCCCTCGCCAGAGGAGTTCCGCGTCGGGCCGATCCTGGTCGAGCCGCATCATGAGCGAGCCGCGATAGAACTGCGTCACGAGGAGATAGTTGCCGCTGTGCACTGGAGTGGCCACTGACATCCCGGAGCCCGCTTCCCACTCCTCTTCCCAGTACAGTTCCCCGTTCTCCGGATTGAGCGAGACTAGCGCCGCGGCGTGCCACACGATGAGCTGACGAGCGCCGCCAGCCTCGATGATGATCGGCTGGCCGTAACCCATCTCCCCCTCGACGTCGAGCGCACGCCACACCTCTTCGCCCGTGTGCTTGTTCCAAGCCACGACGAGGCCGCCCGGCTCGCCACCGACCACGTTGATCAGGTGGTCGCCGTCGACGATGGGTGAACTCGCGACGCCCCAGGTCGGGATGAAGCTGTCGTAGTCCTCGATGTAGTGCTTCTCCCAGCAAATTTCTCCAGTGGTGGCTTCCAGACAGTAGAGGTCGCCGGCCGCGCCGACCACATAGACACGGTCGCCGTCGACGGTCGGGGTGGCCCGCGGACCGATCGCGTAGGAGGCCATCAGCATTCGATAGGAGGTCGGCCACTCCCGGGTCCAGAGCACCTCACCGGTCTCCTCGTCGAGCGCCATCGCCCGCTCGGTGCCGTCCATGGTGCGGGACTCGGGATCTTCAACCCAGTCGGTGATGAAGACCCGGCCGTCGGCCACTGCTGGCCCGGAGTACCCCGAGCTGATCGGTACGCGCCATTTCACGTTCAGCGTCTCGGGCACGCCCTCGACGATACCCATCTCGTTCCACACGCCGTGACGGCCGGCGCCTCGCCACTCCGGCCAGTCGTTCGCCAGTAACGGCGTGGCCAGTAGCGTCACCGTGGACACCGCCAGACCAGCTAGACGCAGCCGGACACTCGAAAACAGGTTCATGCCTAGTCCTCCCCTTGAGCCAACACGCAAGTCTATACTCTTCCGTAGCGCATGCGTCCGTCCCGGCTCGTGTGGCTGGCCACACCTCTCATTGTGTTCGGGTTCGGCGCGGCCACATCCGCTCAGCCCGCTTCTTTATCACCCACGACCCTACTCGGTCCCTCGGCGCCGGTGGCGCCGGCGGTCGTGAACCGGGATGCCGAGGGCCGCGCCACAGTGCGCGCCACGCGCCTCGAGACGCCGCTCCAGCTCGACGGCCGGCTCGACGAGTCGGTGTACGACGAGGTCGCGTTCATCACCGACTTCATCCAACAGCTTCCGGATGAAGGCGCGCTGGGCAGCCAACGCACCGAAGCCTGGGTGTTCTATGACGACACCAGCGTCTACATCTCGGCTCGTTGCTATGACGACGCGCCCCCTAGCGAGTGGATCGCGAATGAGATGCGGCGCGATGTGATGCCGCTCCGCCAGAACGATTCGTTCTCGGTCATGCTGGACACCTTCTACGACCGTCGCAACGGTCTCGCGTTCCTGGTCACGCCCATCGGTGGCTTCTCCGATTTCGCTATTTCCGACGAAGGAGGGCGGGTCAACATCGACTGGAACACCATCTGGGACTCGCGCACGGGTCGGTTCGACGGCGGCTGGACGGTCGAGATCCGGATCCCGTTCAAATCGCTCCGCTACCGTCCGGTCGCCGACCAGGTCTGGGGGCTACAGCTTCGTCGCATCATCCGGCGGCGGACCGAGGCGTCCTACCTCACGTCGCTTCCCATATCGGCCGCCCGCGGCAACAGCGTCATCGCGGGCCTCTGGCGTGTCTCCGCCGCCGGTTCGCTGATGGGGGTCGAGCTTCCAGAGCAGAGTCGTCATGTCGAGATCAAGCCGTACGGCATCGGCGGAGTCACGACGGATTTGGATGCCTCGCCGGCTCGTCGAGACGACCTCGCCGGTGACGTGGGGCTCGACCTTAAGTACGGCATCACCCAGAACCTGACCGCCGACTTCACCCTGAACACCGATTTCGCGCAGGTCGAGGTGGATGAGCGGCAGCTCGACTTGACCCGCTTCAGTCTCTTCTTTCCCGAAAAACGCGAGTTCTTTCTCGAAGCCCGGGGGAATTTCGATTTCGCCCGCGGAAGCACCGTCAACGGGGTCGGGGCGCCGACGATGTTCTTCAGCCGGCGTATCGGCCTGCAGGGAGGCTCGATGGTGCCAATTCTGGCGGGAGGGCGGGTCACTGGGAAGGTGGGCGCTTTCGACGTCGGGGCGCTCAACATCCAGACCGATGACGAGGCGGTGTCCGGGGCCGAAAGCACCAACTTTAGTGTGCTGCGGATCAAACGGGACATCTTGCGACGTAGCACCATCGGTGGGATCGTCACGAATCGGTCCAAGTCGCTGGTCGGCGACGGCTCCAGTCAGGTTTTCGGCGTGGACGGTCGTTTCGCATTTCTCGACGACGTGAACCTGGTGGGGTATTTGGCTCGGGCGAACGTGCCAGGACGGCGCGGCCGCGACGCGAGTTACCTGGGCCAGTTCGCCTACACGGGTGACCGATACGGGCTGGACGTGGGCCACTTGGTGGTCGAGGACAACTTCATTCCCGAGGCGGGCTTCGTGCGGCGGGGCAACATCCGCCAGTCGTCGCTCTCGGCCCGTTTCAGCCCCCGCCCGCGCGGCATCGATTGGATCCGGCGCGTCAGTCTGGCGGGCGGATTCAGACACATCGAAGCGGCCGACATAGGGC
>Ga0310344_10000346_pt1 | contig 36934 bp, 25 predicted proteins | sample HC15DNA20200_MG_FD_203801 | JGI IMG/M metagenome (GOLD analysis project Ga0310344, IMG submission 203801) | Marine microbial communities from station ALOHA, North Pacific Subtropical Gyre - HC15-DNA-20-200_MG | ecosystem: Environmental > Aquatic > Marine > Oceanic | place: Pacific Ocean: North...
TACCTTTACGGGTACCGTGGGTTCGAATCCCACCCCCACCGCCAAAAATTGAAAGCAAAAATAATTTTCAAAATTGTAAAGGTATTAAACCTCTTTCAATAATTTATTTTAGTGTTCGTTATTATCAAAATTTTTGTTAAAATGTTAAATCTTATCAAAGTGGTCAATTATGTTACACTATAAAAACAAACGAAAACCCAGATGAATGCAGAATTTCGCGGTCGACACTTAATGGTGGAGGGAGTTCGCCTCCACCACTATGAGTTTCCAAAATCAAATAGTCGCCCGGTAATACTTTTACCTGGCATAACCTCACCAGCCATATTATGGAATTTTGTGAGCCACCGAATCTCTCAATCATATCATGTATATTGTCTAGACAATCGTGGCAGAGGCCTTTCTCAATCTGGAAACGAGTTAGACTATTGGCTTTCTGACTATGCACGAGATACCCACGGTGTAATTCAACAATTGGGACTTGATCGCCCGATAATCTTGGGGCATTCCATGGGTGCGAGAATTGGGATAAAACTAGCAAATGACTATCCTGAATCTATTGGGGCGCTCATTCTGGCAGATCCACCCGTATCTGGACCTAACCGAAGACCATACCCAATTCCGCTCGATTGGTACCTCGAAGGGTTAAAAAAGGCATCCTGCGGACAAGTTACAGAGAGAGATTCTCCACTCCTAAAAAACTGGACATCAGAACAAATATCTCTGAGGGACCAGTGGCTGCCAACCTGCTCAACTAAAGCAATTACCCAATCACATCGGTCATTTCATGAAGAAGATATTCATACTTTAATGCCAAATATTCACGTTTCAACCATCCTTATGTATGCGCAAAGCGGAGGAACAGTTTTAGACGAAGATGCAACAGAAATTATAGATTTAATACCAGACTGCCTTGCTGTTAAAATCCCTCACGTCGGACATATGATGCCCTGGGATGACTTGGATAGTTTTATTAAACCAATCAATAACTTTATCGCAACTATTGAGGATTCTTAAACAAATAAAAATACTGGATAAAATAATGAAAGAATCCGTGATCGTTTCAACTGCCCGGAAAAACTGGAAATTCCCATGGAAATCATGAACGCAAACGGGGGTTCCATATCTATTGGCCATCGGTTTAGCATGAGCCGCGCTAGAATGACCGGGCACATATTAATCGAAGGTACACGACGTGGCGCTAAAGATGTTGTTAGTAAACATGTGTATTGGCGGCGGCATGGGTGCCGCAGGTCTGTTTGAAATATACTAACCCAGAATATTCATACGTGAAGTGTTAACTATAGATTTTGAATACAGCTCAAATATTTTTCTTGCCAGGGTTGAGCGCTTTCAAACATAGAAGCTGCCTTAAAAACCCTTAGGTCATCGAAAGGTCTGGCTACAATTTGGATGCCGGTTGGAACTCCAGACGAAGATATACCGGATGGTACTGACATAACTGGGCACTGGCTTATCAAGTTAAAGCCATGCGTCATAACCCAGCCAACATAAGCGTGCGTTGGCTTCCCATTGATTGTAAAATTTGGGTCTGCATCATCATGATCAGCTTTAACGGCTGGGACAGCAAGTGTCGGACATATAAAAACGTCATACTTGTTTAAAATTGGTTCTATTTTTCTCCACATTTCTCCCCGTTTCTCGTTACATTGATAGAGTCTTGACGCACTGTGCCCCATCCCCTTTTCCAAAAGGCGAACAACATATGGATCCATTTCATATTGCCATCGCGGAAGATACTGCCCCGCCACAGCTGCAAATAGTCCCTCCCACCATGTTAACCAACAATCCAGAACACCCCAGTCCCAACCGACCTCAACCTCGTCAACCTGTGCCCCAATTTCGGAAAAAACATTGACTGCTGCTCGAGTATTTTTTTCAACCTCTGGATCGACTTCGACATATCCAAGATCTATCGAATAGGCTACCTTTAAATTAGCTTTAGTGGCATTACTTTCAGGAATTTTAACACGCTGCGGAATTGTACAAATGTCCTCCTTATGAGGACCAGACATAATATTTTGCATCAAGGCAGCGTCAGAAACGGATCGTACCATTGGCCCATAATGAAGGATAGACTCGAGAGGATGGTCTCGATCTAAAGGGTTTCTTCCAAATGGTGGTTTATATCCCACTATGCCACATGCAGATGAAGGTATTCTTATAGACCCTCCCCCATCTGTACCATCCGCAATTGTTGTCATTCCCGCTGCTACTGCAGCTCCAGCACCGCCTGAAGAACCACCGGAAGTATACTCGATGTTCCATGGATTTGGAGTAATACCCCAAAGAGGACTATGTGTTGCACCTGAATATGCAAATTCTGGTGAAGTCGTGCGAATATGCATTATTGCACCAGCTTTAAAAAGTCTATCAACAGTTGGCGCCGTATAATCTGGCCGGAAGTTCTCAAATATTTTAGACCCAAAGGTTGTTATTTCACCTTTTACTGGATGAAAATCCTTTATCGCTGTAGGAATGCCTTCAAGACGACGAGGTCTGCCATCAGTTTTCATATACCGGCTTTCAGCCCTCTTTGCCTGTTCCAATGCTCTATCAAAAAACTCGTATGTGATCGCATTCAGTTTATTATTTTTAGCTTCGCACCTGGATATAACCGATTGCATTAACTCAACAGGGGATAGCTTTTTTTGCTTGAAAAGCTCTATTGCTTCCTTGGCAGTCAAATAACAAACATCACCACTTTCAAAATCCATAACTATTCCCCTTCAAAAAGTTATTAAACTAATGAAAACTTTACTAAACCTGCCTACCAAGAACTTCGGCATCAAACATAATCTGTGCGGGTCGCCTTGGCGCCATAGCATCACCTAATAAATGCAGCTCTGGCACCATTCCTTTTAAAGCATAAAATAAACTGTCTTCTGCGGATCTATAAAGAGCAAATACAAAAGAAGTTACATTATCAATTTTATCCTCTCCTCCACCCCAAAGAAAATTAGTGTTAACAGTGTCTCCATGAATACTGGTTACATTTGTCTCTGTATGAAAAATAACTCCATTTTGAACTAGACGTGGCATAATTTGCATTAATTCAAGAGTTTTATAAGCTTCTCCTCCAACGCGAGGCTCCGGCGTTATTAAATGCACTTCTATACCACCCGTTTTTGAAAGAATATCGGTTAAACCCAGTGGTAGATACGTTCCAGCCTCCTCAATTATAACCACTTTATTACCTAGACTATTTATTTCTCTCTGCGCCTTAATTATTGCGTCACCTAAACCAAAAACATTATCCTGATTAGAACCCGGTAAGGTTTCAATGCCCGGTCTATATGGACTTACACCGTCCCTACGCCACTTAGATCCGGTAGCTACTACAACGCAATCTGGATTCCGCGAATTTATGTATGAAACATCAATTTTATGATTTGTTTCAACAGTAACACCGTGCTGCAAAACCTTACGTTGCAAGTCATCAATAAACTTCCTCCAATTATCTTTGCCTGGAAGATCAGCTAATAAATTTATATGCCCTCCAAGTTTTTTGTTCTGCTCAACAATAGTTACCAAATGACCACGCTCAGCCGCGATCGCTGAGAAATGCATGCCACTAATACCTCCTCCGATAACGATTATATTTTTGTGGTTTTCAGAATCTGCTTTGATTAGTGTACCAACACCCCACCTTTTTTCTCTACCTGTAGCAGGATTTACAACACACGCAGCCGGGCGTTGGTCAAATATTCGTGAAATGCACTCATTTGCCCCTATACAGCGTTTTATCTCATCAGCCCTTCCTTCTTGTGTTTTCTTTACTAACATCGGGTCTGCAAAATGAGCTCTGGTCAAAGCAACCATATCCGCAGCACCATCGCACAAAACCTGTTCAGCTTGATACAAATCTGTGATCCCTCCAACGATAAAAACTTTTGCCTGATTTCCTACTACCCTCTTTGCAATTTTTCCAAAAGGTAGGTTTTGGCCAGCCGGCATCCCCATTGGCGGCACTGCATTCCCAAAGGTGTGATACGCTCCAGCTGAAATATTAATAAAGTCAAATAACCCAGTACGTGCTAAAATATCAACCTGCTCCTCACCTTGTTCTGCTGTCGTACCAGCGGGTCCCATAAACTCTTCAAACGATATTCGTATGCCTAAAGTAAAGTCAGGGCCTACAGCCGACCGTACCTCCTCAGCAGTTTCAATAATAAATTGACACCTCTTAGCATTAGTACCACCGTATGCATCCGTTCGATTGTTGTAAGCTGGGCTCAAAAATTGACCCAACATGTAACTGTGCGCAGCGTGCAATTCTATTCCATCTAACCCAGCAACCTTTACATTTAACGCAGATTGCGCAAAACCTTTTTTCAGATCGTTAATATCATCTAAATCTACAACATGTGGCATCTCTTTATGAAATATTGATGGTATATTTGAAACACCCCAAAGCGGGTGCCAATCATCAAAAATCATATTCCCCTTATCATGGACACCAGCTGCGAATAACTGAACAAATTGTTTTGCACCATGCTCATGGACAGCATCTGCTAATCTAGCATATTGGGGGATAGCTCGTTTTTCCCAAGCAGTACAGCCATCGTAAAAAGAGCCTTTACTTAACCGGTGGCCTGCTTGTTGTTCGGTTATAATTAAGGCCAATCCTCCTTTGGCCCTCTCAGCATAATAATCTATATGACGATCACTAAGGATATTATCTTTTCCATAAAAAACACCCATTGCCGTCATCATTATCCTATTTTTAACCTTAATAGAGCCAATATTCATTGGTTGCCAAATCTGCTGCAATTTATCAGCACGTTTTAACGACGACATAATTTATTCCTCTCCCCAGTGACCTATTACATTAACCTGCATTTACAAACATTTTATATGATTGGCTCTTAAAAAATCAAAAATAGTGAGAGAATTTCAAAATGATATCCCCTCTAAATCTATGAGGGGTAAATTTACCGAACAAACCTTAACATTTGATTAAATGTAATCTAAATTTGATCCCGATAAATGACAGTTTTCTTTGCCCACCTAATAGTCCCAACTCCAGAAGTCTTTACCTTCATTCATAAAAAAACGGGACATAACCATTTTATGCACCTCAGATGCTCCGTCCACAAGTTTAGCCTGACGAGCATAACGATACATCCACTCCAAAAGAGTGTCCTGTGAATACCCCCTCGCACCGCAGAGTTGTATGCACGTATCTACTACCTTATTTAGAGTATCGGCCACATGGACCTTTGCCATAGAAATTTCCTTCCTAGCTCGGTCTCCTTGATCTAATTTCCACGCCGCATACATAGTTAATAAACGCCCTGTGTGTATCTCCATTGCAGCTTCACCCAGCATCCATTGAACACCTTCATGCTCTGCTAATGTGGAACCAAAGGACTCTCTGTCTTTGACATATTCAGCAGCAATAGTCATAGCTCGTTCTGCCATTCCCAACCACCGCATACAATGAGTTAACCTAGCTGGGCCTAATCGAATTTGTGTTGCACGCAAACCATCGCCAAGATTCATTAAAATATCTTCTTCGGGAATTTCTAACCGGTCAAATTTCAACTCACAATGACCACCATGTTCTTCCGGGCCCATTATAGGTACTTTTCGAATTATTTCCCAGCCAGGCTGATCTTTATGAAATAAAAACGCACTTAACCCATTGCGAGGATCTTCTGAGGTTCTGGCAATCAATATAAAATGTTCTGATGCTCCGGCTCCTGTAATAAACCACTTATGTCCATTTATAATCCATTTAGACCCTTCTTTTGTTGCGGAGGTGCGCATCATTCCGGCGGGGTCTGAACCACTTCCTGGGTGCGGTTCGGTCATAATAAATGCCGAACGAACCTTTCCATCAATGATAGGTTTTAGCCATTTCTCCTTCTGCCTTTCAGTCCCAACCATTAGAAGCAATCGCATATTTCCGTCATCTGGCGCTGAACAATTCAATGCAGCCGGGCCAAAAATAGAAAAATTGGCCTCTTCATATATAACAGCCTGTTCTGCCATTTTAAGCCCCATGCCTCCGAGCTCTTGAGGCATTTGCGGAGCCCACAAACCGGCTGCCTTAGCTTTCTCTCGTAAGACCTCTAATTCTTGTAGAGGTATATGCTCATGTTCATCGAACGAATCCCTAGGGCTCTCCAAGGGAATACAGTGTTTCCTGACAAATATTTTTGTTTTATTTCGAAGGTCTTCAAGCTCGGATGAAATAGAAAAATCCATGTTATAAATTACCTTTTTTAGGTGATTAGTTGTTAATTAGTTTTTTGGTGTCTGCACGTTCGCGAAGAACATATTTTTGAATTTTACCTGTTGCAGTTTTTGGCAGTTCACCAAATTCAATTTCCTTAGGCAGTTTAAACCCAGCTAAAAACTCTCGACAAAATGTTATTATATCTTCCTTATTAGATTCTTTTACGCCAGCTTTAAGTTGGATGAAAGCATATGGCACTTCCCCCCACATTTCATCTTGTTTCGCAACAACAGCTGCTTCAAGGACATGGGGATGTTTATAAAGCACATTCTCTACTTCTATACTTGAGATGTTTTCACCCCCTGAAATGATAATATCTTTGGACCTGTCCTTCAGCTCGACATAACCATCCTCATGCATAACGCCTAAATCTCCCGTATGAAACCATCCATTAGCAAATGCCTTTTCAGTTTCCACAGAGTTATCTAGATAACCTTTCATAAGAGTATTGCTACGAAGCAATATCTCACCAACCGAAAGTCCGTCAGCTGGAAGCTGAGCCCCTGTATCAGGATCACTAACAATAACGTCGGCCACGGATAAAGTTTTGACTCCCTGCCTTGCCATTTTCGAAGCTCTATCTTCGACTGACAAATTTTCCCATTCATCTTGCCACTCTGAAATCAACGAAGGCCCATAACATTCTGTCAAACCATATAAATGTGTAACCCTAAATCCCATAGTCTCCATCGCAGCAATTATAGCACTAGGAGGTGGTGCACCACCGACAGCCACTTCAACTTTATGGGAGAAAGGAACTCTTATCTCTTTTGGCGAATTAGCTATCATATTTAAAACTACGGGAGCACCAGCTAAATGAGTGATTTTCTCTGAAGAGATTGCGCTAAATACTTGACCTATTTCGACCTTTCTTAAGCACACGTGAGTACCAGCCACAGCCGTTACTGCCCATGTATACGTCCATCCATTGCAATGGAACATTGGCAAGGTCCATAAATAAACGGTTTTATCTGTCAAAGTTGCCGCCAGAACATTTGATAAAGAGTTTAAATAGGCACCTCGATGATGATAAACTACTCCTTTTGGGTTTCCAGTTGTACCAGATGTATAATTAAGTGTTATTGCCTGCCATTCGTCTCTGGGTCGCTTCCAATCAAACGTGGCAGAACCAAGAGAAATAAATGCATCATAACTTATAATATTGCCTGATCTACTGTCTTCGAGCCTATCTGAGATCCCAATCAGTATAATGTCTAGTTTTAAAGCTGATTTCTCAATCGCACTTTCAACAAGATTAAGATGGTCAATATCGACGATTAATAATTTACTTTTTGCATGCTTTAATATGCGCCCAACAGTTTCAGGGTCTAATCGTGTATTTATTGCATTGAGCACCGCCCCGGCCATTGGGACGCCAAAGTGCGCTTCGAGCATTTCTAGAATATTAGGAGCTATAATAGATACCGTGTCTCCGACACCAATACCTCGTCGGGCTAAAGCATCAGCGAATGCTCGACAGCGCGAATAAGTTTCTGAATAACTTTGCCTTCTCGCTCCGCAAACGATTGCCGTCCTTTCAGGGTGAACTAATGCTGCACGTTCAAGAAAGTCTATAGGGGTAAGAGCCACAAAATTTGCGCTATTTTTCCCTAAACCAAGTTCATAACGGCTATGTAAAGGCACTTTAAACTCCACTTTAAAAAAAATTATTATCTTAGTATTGACAACTATTAAAGTTTAATCACACGAGCAACCAGCATTCATGAGCTCAAAGATTCAAAAATAAATTTACAATATCGAACGGTATTCTGCATGGGGAAATTAATAGCTTATTATATAATTGTATGTTCTCAATAAGTGTTCCGTATTAGTATATACACATATAACTATTTGTACGGTTTTCTAGTATATATGCATATTCGAATTATATCCGATTCTATTTGCCCTTGGTGTTTTATAGGAAAACGCCGCTTAGAAAGAGCGCTCTCCGCTCGGCCAAACCTGGGATCAAAAATTGAATGGCTGCCATTTCAACTAAACCCAAATACACCAATTACCGGTTTAGACCGCGAATTCTACCTGAGAGCGAAATTTGGTACTGATGAACAGGTAAAAAAAATGTTGGAAAAACTTCGGGTTACTGGACTCAAAGACAATATTCCTTTCCTTTTTCATAAAATCAAAAAAGTTCCCAACACCCTCTTATCTCACAGATTAATAAATTGGTCACACCAATTCGGTATGCAAAATAAAGTAGTTGAACAAATTTTTCTTTCCTACTTCAGAGATGGCAAAGATATTGGAGATATAAATGTTCTTATTGATATATCTGAGGCCTCTGGATTAAACCACCAAGAAACAAAAATTCATCTTAGCTGTAGAGAAGAATATAGTGATACTTCAAAAAAAATAGATGAAGCAAGAAGGCTTGGGATAACTGCAGTACCGTGTTTCATATTTAATGGACAATACGCTCTCTATGGCGCGCATGAACCAGAAACGCTCTATAAAGTTTTTGACCTATTAGCCACCAATAATAATGATTAACTTAATTATCTCGTTTGTTGCTCATGAGGCTTATTGCCATCGCTGCCGCTTTCACTATCGATCTTTGGAAAAAGATTTCGTAAAAAACCTGGCGCTAAAACAGATAGCGGGTTAACCATAATATCTGGTTCTTCTGTAGTTCCCTGAACTGAAAAGTTTGCAGCAAAAAGACCTTCACCCTTACCACCTACCAAAAGATCCCCAACTACCGGTATATTTCCTAAAAGGCTATTCACCAAATATGCAGGAACTATAGTACCCTCCATATAAACCCTGTCAGTATCCAAATTTACATTCCCAGAAGCATTAACACCGATTGATAGACCCGAGGTTTGAGCATTCTTAAAAGTTAGGTTTTTGTTCTTAAGTTCAAAAGGCAATTTAAAGGTTGAAAATGCTATCCCATCTCCCTCCAAAGCTTCGAAAATTCCGGTAAATGAAGCTATAGCAAGAATGTGAGCTAAAGTCGGAGCATTAATAACCCTATAATCCTTCACCCTCACCTCTCCCACTACCGGCCTGTCAGGCTCATCATCGTGCAAAATAGCATCCATCAATAAATAACCACCAATAGCATTGTCATAAATATTAAATGCTCGAGCCACAGAACCAGCATCTTCCGAGCGAACTGATAATTTTCTCTTGCTACCTTCTGGCTCGAGAATAAACTGAAATTCTGATCCTGAAACCAATGTACCTTTCAGTAGCGCTGACCGTAAACCTCCCTGCTTGTTTATAAATTTCCCATTCGCTTGGGTAATTTGCTGATCCGTATGGGTGATCAAGCGATCAATATCTATTTCCAAAATAAAGGATGGCAAACTTTCACCGTCTGAATCTAGTAATTGCTTTATATAAGGCCGTAAGTCGAGGCTCTTTCCACTCAGTTTTAATAATCGGTTATTATCATCAAGTAACTTGTATGTTGCCTTTATATCGTTATCACCAAACTTGAGATTATCCAATCGAGCAGAAAGGATGTTTCCATCATTAAAACCTACTATTGCATTACCACTTGCAAGGAAGTTCGCAGAATTTAAATCAAAATTAGTGACTTCTATAACTTCTGAGTTATCAAAACTTATCGTAGCAGACATAGACCCCTCTCTGCCGACAGGTTTGATCCAAAAGAGTTCAGGCAAATTCAATATTGCGTCATCAGCATTAATATGAATCTTAGCTTTTTTTTGGCCTTCCCTAGTGACAATGTAATCAATTTTAATACCTAACAATCCTCTGATATGAGGGTCAAGAAATACATCTAGAGCCTCTCTATCTGCATCATCGAGCAGTGAAGATATCACATATTTGCTTTTTATTGAGTGTAACTTATTGAAGTTCTCTTTCCAAAGGAAGTTCGACGGAATACCGTTAATTGCAATATTTCCGATAACGTCCATACTATTCTTATCTATAGCTACTCTACCATTTCCTCCGACAATGTCATAAGAACCCAGAAAACTATTTAGTTCAAAATTTTCTAAACGTGCAAAACCTACCAACTCAATCTCACTAATATTAACCTTTCTTTTAAATGGGAATCTAACGCCTATTTCCGCATTCACCCTGCCTCCCACCTTTCTACTGTCGAGACCAAACTTGGTTCCATAGTTAAATCTTGGTCCATCTAAAAGATTAATTGCATCCCTATTTGCACCTTCAAGATTTGCAATGACCGTAGCAGTTGCGGAACTCTGCATTAACTGTTCGACGAATGCAGAACCTGTGGCGATATACATATCCTGAATATAACCGTCCCAAAAATCCATAAATAGCCTCGTGCCATCTGCAAAACCTTTCCCCTCTATACCCTGAGCTAAAGGTTGGCCAGTTAAGTAATTTACTGTCGCATCTCGAAATGAGAATGCAGCACTAAGCGCAGCTGGTCTCATTCCTTTTTCAAATAATTCAATATCTCCAGGTTCAATATTAAAATTCACAGTGAAATTAGATAATATTCCATCATGCACATTGCCAAGCATCCAGTTTCTAGCAGTTGGCATTAGTTTACGAGGCCAATACTTTTCTAGCTCATTGAACGGCATCTCTGTAAATTCAAACAACCCTTTTATACCCACTTCGTCAGCGATCTCAGTAACAACACCGTTAAAAGAAAATTCTGGTCCGCCAACATCAAGATAAAAATTTTCTATATCCAATATACTTTGTTCTACGTTAGAGCTTCCTCGTATCTGGAATACCGAAACATTTGTCCTAGATGGAAAAATGTTTGGCAGAGTCATATGCCCACTTTCACCAATCAAATCAAAATCGATTGTGTTAATTAGGGTTCCATGTTCATCAATAGTAACTGCCACTGTCCCTGACAAAGGGAGTTCAAGACCGCTTAACATGTCGAGCTCTTGGTAGACATCAGAAAGCTCAGATGGAGTTATTTTGTCAAATTCTATATTAATTTGGGAATTGGTGTCTCCTATATTTCTATGCATATTTCCCTTAAGCGAGAGATCTGGACCATTAGTTCCAATTAAAAGCTGTTCAATGTGGAGTGAACTAAAATCTGATGTACCACGACCTAAAACAGTAAAGGATTCAATTTTGAAACCTTTTAAAAAGGTGTCAGAAATCTCTAATACACCCTCACCCCCAGTTAGCTCGAATGTTATCTGATCTAATAAAGTACCATTCTCATCTAAGCCAAATGAAATATCTCCTGAAATTGGAATATGAAATTTGTTTAGCCAGGATAGTTCTGGAAAAGAAGCTGCTAATTTAGCTGGAATTACCTGCTTTATCCGGACATTAGCCCTAACTTCACCCGTATCTCTTTCAAGTTCCGTCTGAAGTATTAAATGAAAAGAATAATCCTCAATAGAAACATCAGCAGTAATATTTCCATCAATTTTATCCGAATATATATCAAAACTTAAATTGGTTTCATGAGATTCCCAATTCAAAGTTGTTATATCATCCTTAACAAAAAATGAACCTGATACTATGCCTATCCGCTCGAGCCTACCAAAACTATGGTTTACATCCCCAGGCTCAAAAAATTCCGATATTAACTCATTTACTATCTTATCAGGTTCATCAAATTGTTCTCCAAAGGCAAATTGTATCCCGCCCGACTTTTGGCGTTCCATGTGAACAACTGGGTGTAGCAACTCAATTCTAGTGATGGAAACATCACCTTCAAAAAGCGCCAGAGAACTAAGGCCAAGAGAAATTTGTGGCGCAGCCGCCAAGACATTATCATTGTTCCCAATTAGGGTTGCATCAGTAATTATAATATCAAGCCCGTCGCCCCATCCGTTCCAAATTAGAACGGTATCATCAAACTTTAGCCTATAACTTAAATCATCAGCTCCAAATGCATCCTCAATATAAGGGGACAAAAACGCTATTGAAACTGGTCCTGTAGATAGACGCCATGCTGCAACACCAAACAATATTGCTGATATTCCAAATAAACCAGCCAACACATGTATAAAAATCTTTAGGGTCTTAGTCATAGGACGCTATACTCATTGTGTTATAATAATTACCGACAACACTTTGCGTAAACATTTTTGGTACATAAATATCATAATTCCAATAAATACTGTTTTTGAAACATGGTTAATCTATCCTTTTTAACAGATAATGGTCGCATCCTTAAACCGGCTAACTCGGAGCGTGCTTCGAGAGAGTTAAGCACATGGAAACAGAAAGCCGATGTAATTTCAGAAGTTGAACCCGAATTATCCAATTTTATGATAGAAATTACCAAGGATAATAAAAGTAGAGCATTTTTAACTTCCATATTTGGCAATAGTCCTTACCTAACTCAAATTCTTCAAAAAGATCCTTTCCTACTTGAGCTGCTTCATAAGCTGGGTTTTGATAAAAGTTATAAGAACCTCCTAGACAGTCTTATAACTAAAGGTCTTTGGCAAAACGAACGAAAAGCGGTCATGGCAGACCTTCGGTCAGCAAAACATAGTTGTGCTCTCATTACTGCACTTGCTGATATTTCAGACGCATGGAACCTTCAAAAGGTATGCAGAAACCTATCGGAATTTGCTGAATTATCAATTTCAATTGGGCTGAAGCATTTATTACTCCAGGCTTCAAAAAGTTCCCAGATGAAGCTAAATTCGATTGATGATCCAGAATTTGAATGCGGTATTACCGTTCTTGCATTGGGCAAATTAGGCGCATTCGAATTAAATTATTCCAGCGACATAGACCTCATGGTCTTATTCGACGGACAGATTATAAGCTTTATCGGGAAAGAAAATCCTCAAAAATTTTTAAACCGGATGGTTCGCGAATTAGTTTCTATTCTAGCAGAACGTACTGCAGATGGATATGTGTTCAGAACTGATATGAGATTAAGACCAGACCCTAGCTCAACTCCATTAGCCGTATCCACAGCAGCAGCTGAGCAATACTATGAAAGTCTCGGACAAAATTGGGAGCGGGCAGCTATGATAAAGGCTCGCGCGGTCGCTGGTGATCAGAAAGTTGGGAGCCATTTCATAAAACGACTCAAACCATTTGTATGGAGGAAATATCTTGATTTTGCGGCCATTGAGGATATCCATTCAATCAAGCGACAAATTAATGCCCACAAAGGCCATCACCAAATCACCGTATTAGGGCATGATATAAAAGTTGGTCGTGGGGGAATTAGGGAAATTGAATTTTTTGCTCAAACTCAGCAGCTCATCTGGGGGGGTAAGGAACCTGATTTGCGGTCTGGCAATACTTGTATCGCATTATTAGCCCTTGCTAACGCCGGTCATGCGAAAGATACCGCAGTTTCAGAGTTAGTCGAAGCGTATGAATTTTTAAGAAAATTAGAACATCGGCTACAAATGGTAGCAGATGAACAAACCCATTCGATACCAAATGACGAAGCTTCTCTCTCAAATATAGCTAGTTTTATGAACTATGAGTCTGGTTTTAAATTATCAGAAGACATTAAAATGTACCTTTCTACTGTAGAAACCCACTATGCAGCCTTATTTGAAAACTCTCCAGCTCTTGCAGGTATAACAGGAAACCTTGTTTTCACAGGGACGGAAGATGATCCAGATACCTTAAATACTCTCGCTAACTTAGGGTTTCGCGACGGAAAGTCCATTTCCGCTATAATTAGAGGTTGGCATCACGGACGCATTCGAGCGACTAGAAGCGCCCGCGCCCGCGAATTATTAACACAACTTATGCCAACTTTACTAAGCGCATTTTCACAAACCATCAACCCAGATGCAGCCTTTATTAGATTTGATAAATTCCTACAGAATCTACCAACCGGTATCCAGCTATTCTCGATGTTTTATGCTAGGCCCGGTTTACTAGACTCCCTCGCTGAAATTATGGGTACTGCGCCAAGTCTCGCAGAACATTTAGGCCGACACCCAAACTTATTAGATGGTGTTTTAACGGGTCGCTTTTTTGAACCCCTCGAAAATTTAAACAAGCTTTCCGATGACCTATTAAGCCAATTAGTTCATTCAGATGACTTCCAGGATGTTTTGGATGCTAGTCGTCGTTGGACCCATGATAGAGAGTTTCAAATTGGCATGCAGTTACTTCGAGGCAATATCTCTGGAGAAGATTCTGGAAAATTACTTAGTGATGTCGCCGAAGCTACTCTGGGTGGCATATTACCACACGTGGAAATAGAATTTCAACGTACCCATGGACATCTTGTAAGTGGTGAGTTCGCTATTGTTGGCTTTGGAAAATTAGGGGGCAGAGAAATTACTTTTTCTTCCGATTTAGACCTTGTGTTTATTTATAGAGGGACAGACTTAAACCTCAAAGAATCGAATGGTCAACGAACTCTGCCTATAAGCCAATATTATGGGCGCTTGAGTCAACGTTTGGTCTCGGCATTAAATTCTCTAACACCAGAAGGCAAACTATATAAAGTTGATGCCCGTCTCCGCCCATCTGGGAGTGCTTCACCTCTAGCATCTGAGATGGGAGGTTTTTCAGAATATCAAAAAAGGTCTGCATGGAACTGGGAACACATGGCACTGACCAGAGCTCGCGTAGTCGCTGGCTCTAAAACACTTTCCTCTGATATTGACAAATTAATTAAGCAGGTATTAACGCAAGCACGTGACCCAGACGAACTTCGCCGAGATGTAATTGATATGCGCAATAGAATTAACAAAAATCGTCATACAAGTAACGTCTGGAAATTAAAACATGTGCGTGGAGGTCTGCTTGACCTAGAATTTATAGCTCAATACTTTCAACTTCGGGAAGCTAGTAATTATCCCGATATAATAAACCCTGAAACATACAAAGTTTATATGAATCTTGGACAACACGGAATTATTAATAAAAATACCGCCCTAGAATTAATGACAGCCACTAAGTTATTGCGCCGAATGCAAGCAATGTTTCGGTTAATGGTGGGAGTTGAGCGAGATGAAAATTTGTATCCGGAAGGAGTAAGACAAGCGCTTGCCAAAGCAGCGCACACAGATACTTTTACAGAAGCGAAAAACAAGGTTATTGAGACGCAAAAGCTTGTCCGCCATTATTATACGGAACTTTTAGAAAGCTCAAAATAAACTTTTATTAATTAGGAAACATGAAAATGAGTACAGAACTTAAAAAAGGCTCAAAAGCACCAGACTTTAGTGGTGTATGCGACGGTGACAAATCGATAAAATTAAGCTCTTTTAACGGTAAAAATGTCATTCTTTATTTTTATCCTAAAGATGACACCCCCGGTTGTACTAAAGAATCGTGCGAATTTAGAAGCGCTAATGATGACTTTTTAGAACATGAGACGATAATTTTAGGTGTGTCTAAAGACAGTGTTGCTCGCCATAATAAGTTTAAAGAAAAGTATAACTTACCTTTTTTACTTGTATCAGATGAATCAGGAAAAATTTGTGAGGCTTATGGTGTGTGGCGAGAAAAGAAAAACTATGGCAAAACCTACATGGGTATAGAACGTTCTACTTTTCTAATTGATAAAAAGGGAGTGATCCAAAAAGTATGGCGTAAAGTTAGGGTTAATGGCCATGTCAACGCTGTGATGGACGAGGTCACGCAACTATAGTTAGAGCATACACTTGCAAGTACTGACTGACCCTGCCAACACGGATTATGTAAATGATGGCTTGTATATAAATTCAGATTAGTTTGAGAAAAAAATAACTCCTGTTCCTTACGAGAGAGAATATATTTTTATTTCATATGAACTGATATTATAAAGCTTTGGGTATATACATTCGACATAAGTAGTTTTGAATAAACTCTAAAAGCGCCACTAACAGCTAAGCTAAGATGTGCATGTTGTAGGATAAATTAGTGGCTTTTCAGAAGGTTATAATTATGAGCAATCCGATTAGGTTATGGCGGATCCTCACCCAGAACGCCTACACGCTGTGCTAGCGCAGTGGCCATAAAGTCATCTAAATCACCATCCAACACTGCTTCAGGATTAGTATGTTCAAAATTGGTTCTTAAGTCCTTGACCAGCCTATACGGTTGTAAAACATAAGAACGAATTTGATGACCCCAACCAATGTCAGTCTTTTGTGAATTTAGAGCCTCTACTTCTTGCTCTCGCCGTTGTAATTCGGCTTCATAAAGTCGAGAACGCAATACCGACATAGCTGCCGCGCGGTTCCTGTGTTGGGATCGTTCAGCTTGACATTGTACTACAATATTGCTCGGAAGGTGTGTAATTCTAACGGCACTATCTGTTCGATTAACATGCTGCCCCCCTGCTCCTGATGCTCTATATGTATCAATTCGTAAATCTTTATCTTCAATTTGAACATAAATAGTTTCGTCAATTACGGGAAAGACCCAAACAGAGGCAAAACTAGTGTGACGACGAGCATTCGAATCATAGGGAGATATCCTAACCAACCGATGGACTCCACTTTCCGTTTTAAGCCATCCATAAGATAAAGGTCCCATTACTTTAATAGTAACTGATTTTATACCGGCCTCCTCACCTTCGCTTTCCTCAATCCAGACGACTTCTCGGCCACTCTTCGCAGCCCACCTCACATACATTCTTAAAAGCATTTCCGCCCAATCTTGGGACTCCGTACCCCCAGCACCGGCATGGATTTCTATATAGCAATCATTTCCATCAGCTTCCCCAGAAAGCAAGCATTCTAATTCCATCTTTTTTGCACGCAAACTGACTGTCTCTAGGATATTTTCAGCCTCATCAAGAGTCTCAACGTCTCCTTCCTCATCACATATTTCTGCTAGGTCGACTGCATCCTCGAATTCACGTTCCAATGACAAATAATCTGAGATGGAATCCTCAAGCCTGGTACGTTCTCTCATCAAACTTTCGGCAGCTCTGGGCGAGTCCCATAATTTGGGATCCTCCACCTTAATATTTAGCTCCTCCAAATCCTTATGGGCCTGCTCAAGGTCAAAGATGCCTCCTTAGCAAAAATAGAGAATGCTTAATTGTATCTGATAGTATTAAGATATTTGCCCGCATAATATTTACTTTTTCTCACAATACTTACTAAAATACTCGATAAATCTTTCATGCTACATCTGTTAGTATAGGCCACCAACACCTTCGCTCAAAATAGGTTTACTATCAAAATTTGTATTTTCTCCAAGATTCTCTCTCCCAACACGTTGCTCTGTACCCAGTCGAAATGCTTCTACTATCACATTTTTACTGCTGGAACTTGCTGGCAAACCAGACTCTTGATCTATGCGCATAAATTTAATCCCACTTGGAACCCTAAATGGTACTGCTGGTGAGCCAGCAAGAGCCTTTCTCATGAATTCACGAAAAATTGGTGCTGCTACCTTACCTCCAGTTTCACCTTTTCCTAGAGTTCTTGGTTGATCAAAACCAACATAAACTCCAACAACTAAGTCAGGTGAAAATCCAATAAACCATGCATCACGAAATTCATTAGTAGTGCCTGTCTTTCCGCCAATGGGCACACCTAGTTCCTTGACAGCACGCCCAGTTCCTCTCAGAACAACCCCTTCCAACATAGAAACTACTTGATATGCACTTCTTGGGTCTACTATCTGCACACGACTATCTGGAACGTTTGGAGGTTGCTGCGAATTCCAAGTAATATTCTGACAAACATCGCACTTACGATTATCCCGCTTAAATATTGTTCGCCCTCGTCGATCTTGAATTTGTTCTATAAAACTTGGTTTTATGTAGCGACCTCCATTAACCAACATTGCATAAGCGCTAGTAATTTTTAATACAGTGGTCTCCCCGGCTCCTAAAGCCATAGAAGGTAATAATGGCAAATTGCGATTAATATCAAACCGCTTTGCATATTGGGCAATAGTATTTATTCCAAGCTCTTGAGCAATTCTAACAGTCATTAGATTTCGTGATTTTTCTAGACCTAATCTAAGAGTGCTTGGACCGTAAAACTTTTGGGAATAATTTCTAGGCTTCCACTTTGCGATACCCTTTCCTTGATGAACTACATAGGGAGCATCTAATATTAATGAAGTGGGTGTGTAACCATGGTCTAGCGCTGCAAGATAAACAAACGGTTTAAAAGCAGAGCCTGGCTGTCTATACGCTTGAGTTGCTCTATCAAACTGACTAAGGCTAAAATTAAATCCCCCTGAGAGCGCAAGAATTCGTCCTGTATGTGGATCTAGAACAACTATTGCACCACTCACCTCAGGAATTTGGCGTAAATCATAAGTATTCTCTTCAAGCGACGTAGGTTCTACAAAAATTAAATCTCCCTTTTGGAGTATTTGGCCAGGATGTTTAATTTTCTTCCCAAGTTTTAAATCACTTAATACCCTTCTAGCCCATTTTATATTTTTCAGTGGAATGTTACCGTCTCCGCCATTGGCAAGAGCAATATCAACACCATCTGTTTGCGTCCGTTTAACAATAGCAAGATTCCAAAGTTCGTTTCCGATCGAAGTATCAAAGTCATTTACAATCTCCGACCAATTGAATTCTTCAGTACCTATATTACCAATCGCCCCCCTCCAACCGTGCCGTTGGTCATATGCCAGAAGGCCTCTTTGAAGAGCTTCATTAGCATATCTTTGAAATTCAGGGTGTAATGTTGTTCGAACTGAAAGACCACCTGAATAAAGATTTTGTTCTCCAAATCGATGGGACAACCATCGCCTTACCTCTTCCCCAAAATAAGGAGCTTTGACAAATACTTCCCTACCTCTTTTGCTTATAATAAGATCATTTGAAGCTGCATTCCGAGCAACGTTGGGAGCTGCTTTCCCATTTTTTTCCATTTGGGAAATAACCCAATTACGACGGTTAATTGCTTCTGTATATTTCCGGGCTGGATGATAATTATTTGGTGCCTTGGGTAAAGCAGCTAAGTACGCTACCTCCGATAAAACCAATTCGTCCAGAGATTTATTAAAATAATTAAGCGCCGCCGCCGCCACCCCATAAGATCCGAAACCAAGATAAATTTCATTTAAATAAAGTTCTAATATTCTGTCTTTAGACAGCGTTCGCTCAATACGAATTGCTAAAATTGCTTCTTTCAATTTTCTCTCGATTGAATTTTCGTTAGTTAACAAAAAGTTCTTAGCAACCTGTTGAGTAATTGTTGAAGCTCCAACCAATCGTTTATCAGAACTCAGATTTTTTAAATTTTGAAATATAGACCCAGCAACACTAATTAGATCGATTCCAAAATGATCATAAAAGTTCTTATCCTCTGCAGATAGAAATGCATCAACTACCAATTTAGGCATTGCATTAATGGGTACGAACACTCGATGTTCAACCGCATACTCATTAATCAACTGACCATTACCCGCATGCACTCTGGTCATTATATCTGGCTCATAAGCTATTAGTTGGCTGTGATCTGGTAGACCTCTTCCATAATGATAAAATACATACACGGCACCAGACACCAGTAAAATAGTTGCAGCAATGATACCTAAGAAAGAGTAAAACAATACCTTCATATGAGTTAGCTAAACCTGTGGTTAATTACAATCTAAATGATCCAACATAATTATGGCGTAGTTATGACGATATCAAACAAGATTTGTTGGCATCAAAATACGCATCTATTGCCTTTGCAATACCGAGCACGATGCCATAACGCCCAGGGTTTGATAGGAGATTTTTTCTGTCCACTAAATTAGAAAGATATCCCATTTCAATTAAAACAGAAGGTATTTTTGGAGACTTTAATACTTTGAATCCAGCAAACCGATGGGGGCTTCTAAGTAACTTATGCGACTTTCTAAGCTGATAGACGACCTGATTTGCGAATTGAGCCGAGCAGGTCATAGTAGTACGTTGGAACAAGGATATAAGAATTTGCCTCAACTCTTGATCGTAATTTTTTGAAATCTTTGAATCAAAAATAATATCAACTTCATTTTCTCGTTTAGCAAGGGCTTCCGATTCGGCATCTGAAGCTCTACTGGATAACGTGTAGACTGCTATTCCATTTATATCCTTATCTTGGTGTTTGTCTGCATGAAGAGACACAAAAAGAGCCGCATTATTGATTTGAGCGATACGTAATCTTTCGCCCAAAGATATATAATAATCTCCGCTACGTGACAAAATTGCTTTATACCCAAGTGTCTCCAATATTACCTTTAGTGCTTTTGCAGCTGCAAACGCTATATCCTTTTCAAAATATCTATTTTTTCCAATGACTGCACCCGGATCTTTACCGCCATGACCTGGGTCAATTACTACCACAATTTTCTTCCTTTTATATTTATCAAAACCTGGTTTAGTGTTTGGTTTGGGAATTTGCTTAGCAAGCTTAACCTGTTGCTCAAATATTTTTATAGTAGTTTCTGAGGTCATTTTCTTAATATCAGCGTCAGTATTTTGGGCATTCCTTTTGTGTTTTTGTGAAAACGTTGGCGGCTCAGAGAACAAACTATCAAAATCTAAAATAAATTTATAATATGGCGTTTTTTCTGGTTCCAAAATGTATGCATTTTTTATCTCTACCGGGCTCCGTAAATCTAAAACTACACGCGAAGTCTCGTTTTTTAAATCAGCGAAGTTAATACTTTTAATGCTATTTACATTTATTGATGTAACTTTTTTATCTAAACCCCATGAAATACTGGGGAAATCTATTACTAGACGGTGTGGCTCTTCTAGAACGTGAAGCTCAAACTTAACATTTTCACTAAATGATAAGACCAACCTTGTAGTAATACCATTTTCGCCAACCCTAACCTCGCTAACTATTGGGCGAGCATTTACGACATGACTCAGAGTCAAAGAAGCAAAAGTTGAAAAAAGTAGGATTATAAAACGCATAGTTTTCGCAGTTTTCAATTGGTAATGAGAATAAATTATAACAAAAAACAATATGTTAAAATATTTACAGTAGTTAAATGGTGTTAATTCAGGAAATTTGTTAAAACATTTGTCCCTAGCTACGATGAAGTTTATTATGCAGTGTATGCGAACAGTATATTGACTTTTTAAACACTATCGGAGAGGTGGCCGAGCTACTGGAATCGAAATGGATGATCTCGTTGTATTGAAATACAATCTTACCAGCCCAGTCTACAGCCATTCTGATTTATGAATTTTGTTTCACAAGTAAAGCTAAAAAAACCGAGTAAAAATCGGCATTTTGTTGTTCAACGTGATCCCTCCTGTCCAAAGTATATTTGGCCGAGTTCGACGGATTATAACGTTGAGCATTTAGCTTTTGATTTAAGACGGCGTCGCCAAGAAACGTTTGCATATAATTTGGCGCAGTCATGGGGAATACTCACAGATGGCAAAAAGAATGCTTATAGATGCCAGCCACGCAGAAGAAACTCGTGTGGTGGTGGCGCATGGAACGCGACTAGAAGAATTTGACTTTGAGATAAATGAGAAAAAGCAATTAAAGGGCAACATTTACTTAGCAAAAGTTATGAGAGTTGAGCCCTCTCTCCAAGCGGCTTTTGTAGAGTATGGCGGCAATCGCCATGGATTTTTACCGTTTGGTGAAATTCATCCTGACTACTATCAGATTCCGGTAGAAGATAAGGAGGCACTCTTCGAAGAACAGCAAGCTGCAATTGCCGAAGACGGGGAAGAGGAATATTCCGAAGCTGAAACAAATATAAAATCGAAAGAGGCAGAACACAGTGTTAATGAAGGATCATCTGCTCTCCTTAGTAACCCTGCTCACGAAAATAAATCTTCAGAAATTGGAAAAAATTCTCAATTTCAAACTACTGCTAAGAATGGTGACGATTCTGATAATTCAGAAGGAAGACGCTCGGATGCAGTGGAAACGCTTGGAGGAGATGACCTTGATGAAGAAGCTCGTCGACGACTGAGCATAAGTCGTTCCTTGTTATCTAGAAGATATAAAATTCAAGAAGTTATAAAGAAACGCCAAATAATGTTGATACAGGTAGTAAAAGAGGAACGCGGCAATAAGGGTGCCGCATTAACCACCTACCTTTCTCTCGCAGGCCGCTATTGTGTACTAATGCCAAACGCCGTTCGTGGGGGCGGAATATCTCGAAAAATAGTCAATTCTGATGACCGAAAAAGGTTAAGAACGATAACAAAAGAGCTTAAAGTCCCCCCAAGGATGGCGATGATAGTTCGAACGGCTGGCCTCGCCCGGACAAGAGTTGAAATAAAACGTGATTTTGAATATCTCCTTCGACAGTGGGAAAGCATAAGGCAAGATACCTTAGAGTCGAGTGCTCCAGTATTAATTAATGAGGAAGCCAACCTGATAAGACGATCAATTAGAGACCTCTACTCAAGAGATATCGAGCAAATTCTTATAGAAGGTGATAGTGGCTATAGGGTTGCTAAAGACTTTATGCGAACATTAATTCCTAGTCATAGCTCCAAGGTTCAACCTTATCGTGATAGAATTCCACTATTTGCTAGATATCAGATAGAAAGCCAACTTGATGCGGTATATAGTGCGGAAGTTCAACTAAAATCTGGTGGTTATTTAGTTATTAACCCGACAGAAGCTTTAGTTTCGATTGATGTTAATTCGGGTCGGGCAACTAAACAAAGAACTATCGAAGCAACAGCATTAAAAACCAATCAAGAAGCCTCAGATGAGATTGCGCGCCAATTAAGACTGCGAGATCTTGCAGGACTCATTGTAATTGATTTTATTGATATGGATGAGAGCCGTAATCAGCGCACAATAGAGCGACGACTAAAGGAAGCCATGAGGTATGATCGTGCACGCATCCAAGTTGGCCGAATAAGTCCTTTTGGACTGTTAGAACTTTCAAGACAACGTTTGCGACCAAGTTTGTTCGAGTCAGCAACAGAAAAATGCCAAGTTTGCTCGGGCATGGGGGTCGTTAGGAGCATATCATCATCCGCTGTCCACGTACTTCGAGCATTAGAAGAAGAAGGCCTGAGAGGAAGAAGCTCTGCAATTCTTGTTAGCGTACCCAACGACATCGCACTTTATATATTTAATTTTAAACGGAAAGATTTAAACGAAATAGAAACACTTTATAACCTTTCAATAGCATTTAAAGAAGACCCCAACCTAATTCCACCAATGTATAATATAGAAGTTTTGACTGGTAAGGATGAGAGTCCTCTAAAAACAAGCACTGCGAACCAAGAAATTTCTAATGATATCAAAGGCAGTAAAGAGAATCAGAGGAACTCTCAATCGTTGAATGGTCGCAAAAAGAACTCCAACACTTCAAAAAGCCCCAATAATAGGCAGGATAACGCAAAGGAAGAGAAATTAAAAAACCAGCAAGAACAAGATTCACCAAATATAACAGCGCGTGTAGCAGATGAAAGCACCGAAGATAATTATAGAGATAAGAGAAAACGCAGAGGACGTAGAGGGGGAAGGAGACGCAATCCAAGATCCAGAAAGCCTTCAGATAATTATATTGATAGCAAGGCACAGATTACGACCAATAATGAACCTGATTTAGAAGTTTCTGGAAACACCGTAGTAGCAAATATAGATGAAAATTCTTTACCACCGGCTAGTTCTAACGTTTCCCATGATAACGAAAAGCCTACGATTACAAATGAGGGATCTGATGGAAGTAAACGAAAACTAACTCGAAAACCACGCCGTAAAACCAGAAAGTCTAAAAATACGGATAAGGCATTGACTAAACCTGATGAAATCTTACCAGAAAATGAAATTGTTGGTAATGATATACCCAATAAAAACAGTGGTATAAAAGAAATAGTTAAAGTGGAGTCTCAGGACAAATCAGGTGATGAAAATATTTCTAACAAAAATTTACCTTATGAAGAAAACGATAATACAAAAGAGAAGAAAACTGAGAAGCCATCCACCAAAGCACGACGATCAGGATGGTGGCAGCGTACTACGACATAATTGTTATTAATTATGTAAACATCTTGAAAGATTAGTTTTCCAAATTTGACTTAGTCAACCAATCCAGAATTAATTCTGCAGATCGGGATACGGTCTCTTTTTTTGACGCGTAAGAAAAACGTACATATTGATCTCCATCTCGCGGAGAGAAATCTATACCAGGAGTTGCTGCAACCCCTATGTCTTGTAACATTTTTCTACAAAAATTCTCTGAGTTATTAGTTAAATTACTAACCTTTGCATAAATATAGAATGCTCCATCTGAGGGTGCTAGCTCACTGAATCCTGCTTGAGGAAGAGCTTCAAGTAAGATTTTGCGGTTTTCCGAATACATTCTAATATTTTCTTCTAGTTCGTCAGTGCAATCAAAAGCTGCAATAGCGGCGTGTTGTGAGAGTGCCGGAGGAGAAATAAAATAGTTTTGAGCTAGAAGCTCTATTGGCCTTACTAAATCATGAGGAAGCACAAGCCAGCCCAACCTCCACCCTGTCATCGCGAAATATTTAGAAAACCCATTTGCAACAACAGCGTCGCTAGAATAAGACAATACCGTGTCCGCGCGTCTTTCATAAGTAATGCCGTGATAGATCTCATCAGAAATAATTCTTATTCCATGATCATCACAAAATTTTGATATAGCTACTAGCTCAGCAGTTGGAATCATAGTTCCTGTAGGATTGGAAGGACTAGCGATAATTAAACCCTGAATAGGTTCATCTAATTCCTTCAACAATTTTACCGTTGGTTGAAAACGAGTTTCTATGCCACTACTTAACTCAATTACCTTTATGCCTAGAGATTTAAGTACATTACGATATGCTGGATAGCTTGGTGTAGCCATAGCAACCCGGTCACCAACATCAAATGCTGCAATGAATGCAAGCAACAAACCTCCCGAAGAACCCATAGTTACGGTCACTTTTTCGTAATCTATGCAGATTCCATAAAAGTCTTTATAATGTTGTATTATCTTTTTTCGTAAAAGAGGAAGACCCTCGGCTTCTGTATACCCAAGCTCTCCACATTCCAGCGCTTTATGAGCAGCTTCGATAACTCTTGAAGGAGCAATATTTCCTGGCTCTCCAGTCTCCATGTGCATGATATTATATCCATCATTCTCCATTTTATTAGCCTCTTTCAAAATCTCCATTGCATAAAATGGTGAGACCTCTCCTCGATTCGACTTCTTTACCATATGCACACCTTATAATTTTCCACTAGTTGCCAAACCAAAACCACGGGGGTCTGTTACAAAGACGCATTGTTCTGGTTTGCGGGGCATACCAGAGGGGCAAAAAATAGCATTAACCCTTCCAATACTCGGAATAGACCGTAACCTATGTTTTCGATGTTCCAAGCTGGCTTTATCCTCTAAAGATACTCGAGGCTCAAACATTACAGTGTCAGGATTACCCCCATGATGCAATCGAGGTCGATCTACAGATCTTTGCAACCCAACATCCTCAAGCAAAGCTCCGCGCATAACACTTGCAAGAGAGGTAGGGCCGCTGACACCACCTCCTGCACCACCGGCAAAGAATACTTGTCTAGAATTGTGGTTAACCAGAATTATAGGAGAAAAAGACTGAAAATTATTGTTACTGACGGAAGGAGAAACAGCTAATATTACGCCAGTGCCTGGTACTGATCTTCCTGTACCAAATAAATTATTCATCGTAACACCACATGTTACAGTTAGACCATGCTTATCTATAGTTATAAAATTAGTGGATGCCGGGTTTTCTAGACGCCGTCTGGGAATTGGGGTGAGCATATCCGATGGTGTGCTTACCTCTGAGCTGTAGTCCCTCATACTGGATATTAATCTATCGAAATTGATTACCTTATTGTCGGCTTGATTTAACCAACGTTGTCGCTCCGAAAACGCTCTTTTATATATTTCTATAAGCAAGTGGGGGCGTTCTTCGTTTGAAGTAGATAAATAATAACCACCTTCAGATAATAAAGAAAATATTGCTAACGTTGTTATACCACCAAATACCGGAGGAGCCGCTGTGTGAATAATGTTGTTTCCATGAGGGATGGTTATGCCTACCTTCCACTCGGGTCTATAACTTCTTAGATCCTCCATGCTTAAAGCGCCGTCAGCTTCAGAAATACGTGCGACTAATGTTCTGGCAACAGATCCATTATAAAATTCACCAGCACCCTTTAATCGAAGTTTTGAAAGAACTGAAGCAAGGTTTAACTGTCGTAATAAATACCCTTCAGGTACCGGTTCTCCAAAATCATCTCGAAAAATACCCTTTAATTCCTTTCCAGAAAACAAAGAAGGGCCAGCTAACTGAATGTCGTATGCCAAAGCACGGGAGACCCTGTGGCCTAATGCAGCAAAACCTTCGGCTGGCACTAATAGTTGAGACCACGGAATACTTCCGTATCTGGCATGGAGTGCATACATGCCACGTACATTCCCTGGTACTGCATTAGGGCGTCGTGACTGTATTTTAGTACCAGCTAATGTAGGCCGAGAAAAGAACTCGACAACCTCCACAATATCTTGACCACCCCTATTTGGGTCATAAACCATGCAAACACCACCTCCTCCTAGGCTGGCTGTAGAAGGATAAGTCACTGCTAACGTAAAATATAATGCAACAGCGGCATCAACAGCGTTTCCACCTTTAGATAAGATCTCTTCAGCGACAACAACTGCCCTCGGTTCGTCGGCGACTGCTCCACCTATATGATCCATACTTTTGCTGATATTTAATGACTGGGGAATACTTTCAGGCAGTTCACAGCCAGTTACAAATATTGTAGCCAAAACTGAAAAAATGAAGTACCCCACAATTCGTGGAAATCTGCTAATATGTTCACGTAATAAATTTAAGGACAAAAACTTGAACATTTTCTTCTTCCGCACCTATATTTTTATCTTCACAGCATTATTATTTTTTATCACAGTTACTTCTGGCACAAATGCTAAGAATCTTCCTCTTGTTCGCGATTCTGAGGTTGAAACTACTCTTTGGTCCTATGCTACACCGATATTCAAGGTAGCCGGATTAAAAGCTAATACAGTAAAAATTCGTATCGTTAACCATTCACATATTAACGCTTTTGTTTCAAATGGTTTAAACCTTTTTCTTAATATTGGACTACTAACCACTGGCGTCGACCCAGGCCCAGTAATGGCTGTAATAGCGCATGAAGCCGGCCACCTCTCAGCTGGACACCTTATCAGAACAAGAAAAGCAATCTCTGATGCGTCGTCCAAAGCACTTTTAGGATCGATATTAAGTGTAACAGCATTATTGGCTGGCGGTGGAAATGCTGCTGCTGCCACTAACTCAGCTGGAACAGCAATTGCACATACGTCTCTATTGCGTTACAGCACGGCTCAAGAGGAAGCTGCGGATCAGGCTGCAGTAAAATACCTTAACAGTTTAGGAATTCCTCTAGACGGCATGCTGTATGTGCTAAACAAGCTAAAACAAAAAGAACTATTTACTCAAGAACGACCGGCAAGTCATCTTGGTTCTCATCCTCTGACCCAAGAAAGAATAAGATTTGTCCGTAACCAAGTCGACAAATCAAGAAATGCTTCAAATGCTTTTACATTAGAACAAATTAAAACTTTTGAACGCATGAAAAACAAACTTTACGCGTTTACCCACAGGCCGAAACAAACACTTACCAAGTTTCCTGAAGATAATCAAAAAATTGCTGCCCGATATGCTAGGGCTATTGCCTATTACCGCATACCACACTTAGAGAGGGCGATTGCCGAAATTGACAGTTTATTAGAAGAATATCCAAATGACCCATGGTTTTATGAATTAAAAGGTCAAATGTTGTTTGAAAATGGAAGAGTTAGTCTAGCCATATTACCATTTACAAAAGCTGTCTCGCTCCGCCCAAAGGATGCCCTTTTTAGACTATCATTAGCAAGAACCCAACTTGAAAATAACTCTCCATTAGATATACAAGACGCAATTAATAACCTACGAATAGCTACACAACTTGAACCCAATTATTCACCACACTGGTATTTTTTAGGCATTGGGTACGGTCGCAATAAGGAATTTACAAAATCTAATCTTGCACTTGCTGAAGCATCATTTTTACAACGGAATTATAAAGACGCTATTTATCTTGCTGAAAAAGTAAAGCGAGGTTCAATTATCGGATCACCGCAACATTTAAGAGCGGAAGATATATTTAACTCAGCCTCCAACCGGCTTAATAGATAATAAGATTATATCAAACCACCAATTGGAGAAGACGGGTCTGCAAATTTTTTCTTCTCCATTCTCCCTCCAAGATATGCCATTCGACCAGCCTCTACAGCTAGTTTCATCGCATATGCCATTGCTACAGGATTCTTAGCTTCGGCAATTGCTGTGTTCATTAGAACACCATCACAGCCTAACTCCATAGCAATTGCTGCGTCTGATGCCGTGCCAACCCCAGCATCTACTAATACCGGAACCTTAGAATTTTCAATTATAATGCGGATATTTATTGAATTCTGTATACCTAACCCTGAACCGATAGGGGCACCAAGTGGCATAATTGCGACACAGCCTATATCTTCGAGTTGCTTTGACATAATCGGATCATCGCTACAATAAACCATTACTTCAAAGCCATCTTTTACTAATAAATCAGCAGCAACCAAAGTTTCTGCCATATCCGGATAGAGAGTCTTTTTATCTCCAAGCACTTCAAGCTTGACTAAATTCCAGCCACCAGCCTCTCGAGCTAACCGCAAAGTTCTGACTGCATCAGTGGCTTTGTAACAGCCCGCAGTGTTTGGCAGGTATGTATATTTTTTGGGATCAATAAAGTCCATTAACATTGGTTCGCTTGGGTTACTAACATTTACTCGCCGAACTGCAACCGTCACAATGTCTGCGCCAGAGGCCTCCAGTGCTAAAGCCGTTTGATCAAAATCTCTGTACTTTCCAGTCCCCACTATTAATCGTGATTTAAATCGTCGTCCCGCAACTTCCCAACCTTTATCTAAGTTCTCAATTGTTTCCGAAATAACACCGTTACCACCACCAATGAAATGAACTATCTCAAGCTGATCACCATCTTTTAGTTTAACTATTTCATATTTCCCTCTTGGAACAATCTCAAGATTATGCTCAACGGCTATCTTTCGCGGATCGAAACCGAGCTCGTGTAACATACCATTAACAGTCAATGGGCTGTTAAAATAATGTGCTTCACCATTTATCTGGACTTGCATTTTTTCTTCAACTTCCCTTTTCAATGAATTAAATAAATCCAATCATCGAATTGTTTTTATATACAGGTTAGAATATGGCTAAGTTTTGAAGTATTTCAACCGGCTGAATTATCTAACTAGAGATAGAACTAGAATACCAGCCAAAGTTAATATGGCTACAAAATTTCGGAATAAAAGTATACTTCTCTACACGTGCTAATTTTTATCATTTAGTTTATTATTGAAAACTATGACACACAAAATATTGATATTGAACGGTCCAAACCTCAACATGTTAGGAATTCGAGAACCAGAAATTTATGGTGGAGATTCTCTAGATAAAATTCGTGTCGCTTCTGAGGAACATGGCGATAAATATTCTATGGTGATTGATTTCCGCCAATCTAATGAGGAAGGCGAACTTGTAAATTGGATACAATCTGCCGCAGAAGGGTATTCGGGTGTTATATTGAATGCAGGTGCTTATACCCACACTTCAATTGCCATTCTAGATGCTTTAAAAGCAATCAAACTTCCGACAATAGAAGTGCATTTATCTAATATACATCAGCGGGAACCATTTAGAAATACGAGTTATGTATCCCAAATAGCTGTCGGTGTAATATGTGGATTTGGAGCACAGGGTTACATATTGGCTATAGATGCATTGGACACAATACTAAAAAAGGAAGCAAAATAGTGGTAGATCCAAGCATAAATCTTTCAGACGAAAGTAATGAAAAAGTTGATACTAGATCGATTCGTTTACTAGCAGAACTTTTGAGTGAATTGAACTTGAGCGAAATCGAAATTGGTGAAGGGTCAACAAAAATCAGAGTCGCTAAATTATTATCCAGCCCATTACACTCAAACATGGCACACCCTAATTCAACAACTCAGAACGATAATGCTGATGCTCTAAATAGCTCTTACATTTCTGAAGAGAAAACTTTAACGACAGTGGATGGAGCAGTCGTTTCCCCGCTTGTTGGCGTCGTCTATCATGCACCAGAACCTGGGGCGGAAGCTTTTGTCGAAGTTGGAGACACAGTAAAAGAAGGCGATACACTTTTCATAGTCGAAGCTATGAAAACCATGAACCCAATTCGATCTCCTCGGGATGGGCAAATAAATAAAATTATGGTTAAGAATGGAACTCCTGTGGAATACGGAGAAGTTCTGCTCGTATTGGAGTAAATTCATTTGATCTAAAATTGTGAGATATATTTAAATGTATGATAAGGTTTTAATAGCCAATCGTGGAGAAATTGCAGTACGTATAAATCGAGCCTGTCAAGAGCTTGGAATAAAAACTGTATCTATTCACTCGACATCCGATACCGATGCAATGCACGCTCGACTTTCTGATGAGTCGGTCTGCATAGGGCCCGCATCAGCACGGGACAGTTACCTGAATATACCAGCAATAATAGCTGCAGCAGAAATTACCAATTCTGACGCAATCCACCCTGGGTACGGTTTTCTTTCAGAGAACGCGAGCTTTGCTAGTATAGTTGAGGAACATGGGTTTGCCTTTATAGGCCCTTCATCTGATCATATAAAATTAATGGGTAATAAAATTCGAGCTAAGGAAATTATGCAAAAACTCGGAATTCCGGTTGTGCCGGGATCCCTTGGAAGCTTGCAAGATGTCGATGAATTCCGTGCTGTTGCCGAACAGGCAGGATACCCAGTAATCATAAAGGCAGTATCTGGCGGGGGCGGTCGAGGCATGAAGCGAATAAACCTTCCGGACGAAATGAAGTCAGCTATTACCTTGGCTCGAACTGAGGCAAATGCTGCTTTTGGCGATGGCTCCCTCTACTTAGAAAAATTAATTGAAACACCCCGTCATATTGAAGTTCAAGTATTAGCGGACAAACATGGTACCGTATTACACCTCGGAGAGAGGGATTGCACCCTTCAACGTCGACACCAAAAAGTTTTAGAAGAAGCGCCCTCCCCAGCGTTAAATCAAAAAGAACGGAACCGCATTGGAAAAATGGTAGTTAACGCAATATCAGAGCTCGGATACCATGGAGTTGGTACAGTTGAATTTTTATATCAATCCGGGGAATTTTATTTCATCGAGATGAATACCCGCATTCAGGTTGAACATCCTGTAACTGAAATGATTACTGGAATTGATTTAGTTAAAGAACAAATACGTGTTGCGTCTGGAACTCCATTAAACTTTGATCAACAAGATGTTTCCTTTACAGGACATGCGATAGAGTGTCGTATAAATGCAGAAAACTCAGATACATTTCAACCCTCTCCCGGAACTATAACTGGGTATCATCCACCTGGTGGCCTCGGTGTTCGCATAGATTCAGCGCTATATCAGGACTATACAGTACCTCCCCATTACGATAGCCTTCTTTCAAAGCTAATTGTTCACGGGACATCTCGGGATGAATGCATCATGAGACTCCGGATAGCACTTGAAGAATATGTTATCACAGGAATTGATACCACCATTCCCTTCCACCTGAAATTAATAGCTAATAATCAATTCGTAAATGGAGAATACGATATTCACTGGTTAGAAAAATTTATTTGCAAGAATTAACTTTTATTTCTTGTCACTGTGAATGAAAACACTTTCTACCAAACTAGTTCTCAAGGCATATATGAGCGGTATATTTCCTATGGCAAAGAATAGGGAGGATCCATCTGTATTTTGGATGGACCCTGAGTATCGTGGTATCATACCATTAGATAGCTTTCATTGTTCTCGTAGATTGACACGCAAAATTCGTTCAGGAAGATTCAGAATTTGTGTCAATAAATCATTTGGAAAAGTTATAAGAAAATGTGCAGAAAGAACTGTACACAGAAATGAAACATGGATAAATGAAACGATTATTACTGCATTTGAAGAACTGCATAAAATTGGGAATGCTCATAGTGTTGAATGTTGGCACGCCGATAAATTAGTAGGTGGACTTTATGGTGCTTCCATTGGCGCAGCATTTTTTGGAGAGAGCATGTTTAGTATTGAATCCGATGCCAGCAAGATCGCACTGGTACACCTAGTAAAACGTCTAAGAGCTGGTGCTTATACGTTACTTGATACACAATTCCTTACTGAACATTTAGCAACATTTGGCGGCATAGAATTAGCACGTCACCAGTATTATAATCGATTAGAATTTGCTTTAAAACGCCAAGCTACGTTTTATCCTCGTAACTCTGAATTGCTTTAATTATCAATGCAATCTAACACCCAAATATCATAAACGGGGTGTTCTAATGATGATAGTCCAGGTGTTGAAGAAAACATCCAACCAGAAAATACACTTTGCCTTTCAATTTCGGAGGTTGTTTCATAAATTTCAATGAATGCAGTGCTTTCAGGAGGCTCTTCTGGTGGAGTTTTATGACATGCCCTAATTATAACCTCAAGTGTACCAAACTTACCCGGCATGTTAATTTCTTGTGAAAACTGTGAAACGCGACCCGTTACTTTATCCAGCCCCTGCAACAGTGCTAAAGAATTTAATTTATCAGCCATTGCAACTGGCCGGTCAATTAGGGGTTGAGAGCATAAAATTACAATCACCCAAATAAGAAACGTCACGATAAAAACACCGTGCTGACTTAGTCTCCAAAACATTAAACCCACCAATGCTAAACAAAACCCACCAATGCTAAACAAAACCCACCAATGCTAAACATCATAATGATATTTTTCTCTAAACATATTCTAAAGGAATTTTTAAAAAATAGTTTATAAAATTGATTTTCCCACAGATAAGTTTAATGTCGATTTAATACCTTGGATGCATCAAACACTATTGAGAAAAATTTTTATTAAAAAGGAACGGTTTTTTTGAAGTTCCTAGCGTTATGTATATACCCTTACTTCTAATTGATATCGAGAAAGGATTTTTAATGGCTCAAGCTAGCGCAAGACATATTTTGGTTGAAAATGAGAAACTTTGCCAACAACTTAAAGAGAAATTAGTAGGAGGTGAAGATTTTGCTACGGTAGCTAAGGAACACTCGAAATGTCCCTCCGGGAAAAGTGGTGGAGAACTTGGTACTTTTGGTCCGGGACAGATGGTAAAGGAATTTGATGAGGTAGTCTTTAGTGCTAATTTGAATGAAATTCAGGGTCCAGTAAAAACACAATTTGGATACCATTTGCTTGAAGTTACTAATCGTACTGATTAAGTGTAGGTTAATAATTTAGACTTACGATCCTAACCCGCAATGAACCTTCTCACACCACCACATGGTTGATAACGCGGTATTTTGGGGTGCCTGTTGCGCCATTGCATGGGGTTTTTCAGACTTTATTGCTCGGTTTGCTGGAAGATCGGTAGGAGTAATAGCAGCAACATTTGCTATGATGACTATTGGGACGGTGCTAGTTGGTCTTACAATTGTAATTGACGGGCAGGCCTTAAATCTACATCTACAAGGAATTCATTGGCTTATAATTATGGGTATAGGTGTGGGATTAGGCTCCATACTATTTTACCACGCGGTTACCCATGGGCCCGTTGCTATTGCAGCGCCAGTAGTTTCCTGCTACCCCGCAATTGCTATACCAATTTCAATAGTTTTTGGATCCCAGCCAAATAATATTGTGTGGGTAGCTATGGCCGTAACACTGAGTGGAGTTTGGGTCGTCGCCAGAATGGGTCCCAAAAGTGTAGAAGGTAATACTGAATTTTCTCCTCACGTGATCCGTAGGACAATTCTTTACTCACTTCTTGCAGCTACCATATGGGGTGTTTCTCTACAATTTGCTGACCTTGCTATAGAAGAATACGGTCCTACTCAAACATTGCTGGCTATGAGAATAATTGGGGTAATAATTCTTGCAATAGCGATGTTTTTACGGAAAGAAAGTTTTAAATTCTCATTTAATGTGTGGCCAATACTAATTATTTGGTCGCTCCTCGATACTGGAGGACATCTTTTTCTTTTTCTAGGTTTAGCGACAGAACACGGAGAATATGCTATTATAGCCAGTGTCGGCTACACGATAGTTACGGTGTTACTTGCTAGATTCATTTTAAAAGAACAAGTATCTCTCCCCCAATGGGGCGGAATTGCACTTGTAATTTCTGGTGTCGCTCTCTTGAACTTTTTTAACTAAATTATTAGAAATTGCACTTGGAAACAAATTAGTTCTTTAAATCTGACGAAACGAATATTTTTCTTTATCCTAGCATTATGACTTAACGGGTCAAAAACGGTCGGACAAGAATTAATCCTAAACCGACAAGCATTACAACTCCGGAGACCCATACAAAAATACTATGACCTTCACCAAAAAATAATATTCCCCAACCAAACCCGCTAACTACTCCTATTACGTTAATCATTGAAAATAAAAATGCACCCGCACGTTTCACGATTTCGTAAAAAAGGGGCCACATAATAACATTTATTAAAACAGCTCCTAAGAGGGCAAGGTCTGCTTCTAAATTGGAGCCCGGCGGCAAATAGATCTGACCTGTTCCAATCATTAAAGGTAGAAGCATTAATGTACTTGAAAAAAGTATTCCTACTGCAAGCGAAAGTGAAGATGCTTCTGGCGGTCTTGACAATTCTGCGTAAACATTTAGGCCGGCAAAACATACTGGTGCCAGAAGGGCTAGTAAAAACCACATTGACATATCTGATTCTGGCAAACTTCCGCTAGGTATCACGACAAGCAATACCCCCACAATACCCAAAATGATACCAATAGAGCTCAGCACATGAAATTTCTCAAGTCGTGCTATCAATGAGAAAAGATAGGTAAAAGCGGGGGTAAGAATTACTAATAGTACCGCAACACCAGAAGGCAACTTTGGAGCAACAAAGGCTAGAAGTGTAAATGGAAAAGCAAAACCAAGAGCCGCAGCAACCCCATAGGCTTTAAGATGAGCACCTTTTGTACTGGGTAATTCCCCACGAAAAATTGCCACAGGCAATAATATTACACCCGCTCCTAGAGCGTACCAAAATACGTAGGAAAAGAATGGAATTCCTCCTTCAGATGCAATTTTGTTTACCGAAAATAATAAACCAAAATTTACACCTGCAACTAGTATAAGGAATAAGACCAATATCTCTTTCTTTAAAGAACAAAAAACTGAACTCCAGGTCTTCATAGACTCGGTCTTTTAATCATATTTTTTGACGATCAAATAAAGAGTAATCAGTAAAGAAGGTCTCTTCTTCAATTTAGGCATGCCACTTTCGATTTTATAGTTTATAAAATTATATTCTGTCTGCCTGTAATTTGATACGTAACTGTTCAGTTTCGATCTCATTCACAGCAAGAGTTTCATTATCTGCTTTTCCAGTTAATACAACACCATAGATAGACTTAGCGGCATTTTCGGATACCCACTGTTCTAAAATATCTTCTAAAACTCGCGAAGGCTCTCGGTCTAAAGGATCACCATAACCTCCACCACCGCTATCAACCCCTTTTATCAATTCGCCTTCCGTTAGCGCCACATTTGCCACATTGGGCAACCTTGTTTCATTACCATTTTTTTCAATCTTAAAGGTACGGGCTGCATTGCCATTCTTGCCACCACGTACACCAGCCGGTGGATTTAAGTGACCGTCGCTAGGTATTACTGCAGTCATTAAATCTTTCTTCGGTCCAAAAATTACTTCTGTTCCAGGCGCACCCCTACGCCTACCTGCACCCCCTCCGTCTTTCATTAACCGTACAGATTCAACATGTATCGGATGCTTAATTTCATCTAATTCTATGCTGTCCCGGTATAATAAACCACTGCAACATGGCAATGCATAGGTAACCCATCCATCCGCCTCAGCTGAACCCGGGCCACCGTTGGTAGACAAAAATAATTGATTAATATATGGAGCATCCTCTCTTCTCCAATCATTACCAGAAACTACTGCCTGACCGGCTCCTATAGCGTTTCCACCTTGAGCAAGTCCAAAACCCTCTCCAAGGTCTGCAAACGCAGATTGAGTCACATTGATTATTCTATCGGCCAAGTTGGTAGTTGCCATGGAACAACTATGGGGAAATTCTGGGCGGCCGACTACACAATTATCCCTTAATATAATATTAAGCCTACGCATACTTCCTGAATTGTGAGGCACATCCCAATCGAGACAATTAAACACCCCTGTAACAACATTGTTAATTGCACAGGCTTCTGACTGATTAAGACCGCAATCCACACAATCAGGATTGTCTGTCATATCCACAGTTATGACACTGGATTCTGGATCAACATCGACCGTTACCTTAACTGGAATACCATGATCCAAAATGCCCTCCATAGGGTCATGCCACACCTCATTTGTTAACCGACCTTTTGGTAATTTTTGCACAGCATCTACCATTCGCCTTTCAGAATAATCCAACCACTCGTTGACGAATTCTTTCACATTATGGATTCCGTATTTATCAATGAATTCATTAAGGCGACGCTCCCCTATGCGGGCGGCACCCAGCCCGGCAAGATAATCTCCATACCATTGCTCAGGCACACGAATACGTCTTTTACACATCCTAATAATATCTTCTATATTTTCGAAGTTTTTTTGAATACGAACACCCGGAAAGGTTAGAGAGCCCTCTTCGTAAACATCCCGCGCACGTGCATGATAAGTGGTGGGTATACTATTCCCAATATCTGCCTGATGAGCTTTTGCACACGCCATAAATAATAATTCGCCCTC
>Ga0310344_10000347_pt1 | contig 36877 bp, 29 predicted proteins | sample HC15DNA20200_MG_FD_203801 | JGI IMG/M metagenome (GOLD analysis project Ga0310344, IMG submission 203801) | Marine microbial communities from station ALOHA, North Pacific Subtropical Gyre - HC15-DNA-20-200_MG | ecosystem: Environmental > Aquatic > Marine > Oceanic | place: Pacific Ocean: North...
CTTGTAAGTCGGCACGGGATGATGCCAGCGAACCCTACGCAAGACACAATGGGCCCAATCACGCGGACGGTAACAGACGCGGCTATCGTTATGGATGCCATCGCTGGGTATGACTCAGAAGACCCGATTACAGCGTATTCCGTTGGACACGTACCGGAGACGTACACTGCTTCGCTTGATGTCGATCAATTGCGTGGCGCACGCATTGGCGTTTTACGGACACCCATGGATACTAGGACCGATCGATCGTCAAATGATTACCAAAAAGTCCAAGCGGTCTTCGATCGTGCGGTTCGCGAATTAGCGGCCCTAGGCGCTGAAGTCCTAGACCCACTGGTTATTCCCGAACTGGAGACTTCGGAGGGAGGAGGCTATGGGAATAATTTTGAGACCGAACGTGCTACGAACGAATATTTGGCAGAGCATCAGAACGCAAAAGTTTCCACCCTTCGAGAAATTCTACTCTCCGGTGTCGTGGTCCCTCTTCGTGAACGCGCAATGATGGTTTACGTCGGGAGATCAACGGACGAGGTGGGTTATCTGGAGGTCATTCATAAGAGGGAGGAATTACGGAGGGGTGTTTTAAAGATTATGGCAGACAAGGCGCTAGACGCGATTGTCTATGCGACCTTTGACCACCAGCCGACGCGCATCCCTCACGATGTCGAGACGAATCCTTATCCTGCGGATGACTATGGTTGGGGTGACAATCGAGGGTTGAGTCCTGCTGTGGGGTTTCCGGCGCTTACAGTCCCCGCCGGTTTTACGACGGACGAACTGCCGGTGGGACTAGAGTTTTTGGGTAGACCTTTTACTGAAGAGAAACTGCTTGGTTTCGGTTATGCATTTGAACAGGCAACGCACTACCGTCAACCGCCGCCGAATATGCCGCCGGTAAAATAAGCTCAGTTCATAGGAATGGTTTACCGTGGGTGCATAATCGGCAGTACCACGTGCGATGTCCTCTCTGTAGAGTGATAGATCGTGTTGTCAGCTTTGATCCAACGTCGATTACGACCGAGAGGTTCTCCGGTATTTGGGTTCACATCAAACCGGGGGAAATTGCTGCTTGAGATGTCGAGTCGGATACGGTGCCCAGCCTTGAATAAGTTTGCGGTTGCGAATGGCTCAATCACAATCTCGTATACTTGTCCTGGTTCGATCAGATCTCGCTCAGTGCGTCCATCCCGATAGCTTGCTCGAACGATTGCATCTGAGATGTTCATGTCATATCCAGTCGGATAATCTGTGCTGGGCGGATAGACGTCGATGAGTTTCGCGGTAAAATCTGTATCCACGGCGGTCGATGAGACAAAGAGCCGAACTTTAATTGGACCAACCACTTCGATGTCTTGCTCCAAGAGGTCGGTTTGAAAGACGACTACGTCTTCACGTGCACTCTGGGGGAGGTAGGGTGATATCCCTCCCGGGAAGTCTGGACGTTCGCGCTGATGATACGCACCATCGTTCAGCCGGCCCGACACAGTGCCACCCAGTGTTTGTACTGGGCGGTTTGGGTCAAACGTATATGTCGTGGATGAAGTGGTCGCAGCGGAGGCGCTGGTCTGTAAACTTCCATCGCCATGAAGGTAGTAACGAGTGGGGGTAGCATCTGATAGCGGCCACGCGTCGGCGCCTCGCCAGTACCCACCGTGTGCTAGTCGACCCGCCGCGGTTTTCTCCCCAGTTCCCCCGCCCATGACGAAGATTTGAACAGGTTTCTCGGACTCGACACCCGTTGCTTGTCCTTTAAGGAAATGGTCAAACCACCGAACGTGAAAATCTGTGTAAAAATCGGCCACAGCAGACTCAGGTCCAAAATCAACATCCCCAGCAAATGTGCGGTTGTTACCGCCGTGGTCCCACGGTCCTACGAGTAGCCGAATAGACGAAGATTTCAGGCGCGCGAGATTTTCATAGTTTGCAATGGTTCCACGAAGGAAAATGTCGTACCAGCCCCCAACATGGAGCATGGGTATGTCCGCTGTTTGTTCGAAATACTCAACCCAATTGAGCCCGATGCCTTTCCAGAATTCATCGTAATCCGAACGTGTCAGTTCGTTCAAGAAATACGCCTCGAAATTTGGTGCGATGGAAAGCGGATTAAGGCCAGGGCGCAGTGGAAGGGCAGAATACCAGTCACTCACATTTTCTTGTGCGAATAACGCTTGTACAACAGGATCATCGATTTCCGCCGGAATCTGTTGAAAAGCCCACGTGAGTTCGCGGCCGAGTTCGAACGCCCCACCCTGCCGGATCGCATGATCCCAACCATTAGTCATGCCACCTTGATTGAGCACGACAGTTCGAAGGCTTGGCGGGTTCATTTTCGCTGCATCTGCTTGGGTGTGAGCTCCATAGGAAGTCCCCCACATTCCCACCTGTCCGTTAGTGTACGATTGATTCGCTAACCACTCGATCGCATCGTATCCATCCACTGCGTCGAAGCGATGGTATTTGCTGAATTCGCCCTCTGAATCAAATCGGCCGCGGATGTCTTGGACGGCTACCACGTACCGACGTGCCGCAAAATATCGAGCTTGCTCTTCTTGACCTGATTTTCCATAAGGTGTTCGGTGGAACAGAAGAGGGAGCCGTTCCGACAACGGTTTTCCATTTATAGCGGGTTGGTAGATGTCCGTCGCCAGAAGGACCCCATCCCGGGCGGGAATCATGACGTTACGTGAAACAACAACTTCCTCTTCCTTGAGAACGGAACCGGAAGTTTGCGCTACTAAGTTTGTTTCGTGACCGAGCCCAAATGTATATAGGACTATGGTAAAACGAAGTAAGTGGTATGTGATCGAGTTCAAGATAAAGTCCTAGAGATCAGGTGATCATACGTTCCGAGCTTGAGATGCTTTATTCGCAGCGTGCAAACCAGAAATCCGTCCAAATACTGCCCCCGAAGCTAGTCCCGACCCTCCAGGGTAGCCGTTGAAAAATAGCCCTCCCACCATTTCGCCGGCCGCGAACAGCCCGGGGATGGGAGCACCACCGTCATCTAATACCTCTCCACCTTCACCTACATCGACTCCTCCGTAGGTGAAGGTTATTCCGCACCGTACAGGAAAGGCACGGAAAGGAGGCTGCTCGATGCGAAGAGCCCAGTTCGACTTAGGTGGCGACAGTCCCTTCGTTCCTTTTCCGTCTAATACGTGTGGAACGTAAGCTTTATTTTGAACCGCTTGATTGTAATGAGTGACAGTCCGCAAGAATGCCTTTTGGTCAATATCTAGTTGGTTGGCTAGGGCCTGTAAGCTAGGTGACTCGTAACCCGTTGAGTTTTTCCCGAAATACTCGGACCTCAGCAACGACTCTACCTGTTGGTCGAATATTTGATAGGCGATTCCACCCGGCTGTTCTAAGAGTGCCCGGCCGTAGCGCGCGTAGGTGTAGTTTCGGAAGTCCGCCCCCTCGTCAACGAAACGTTGTCCGTTCTGGTTCACCACGATCCCGTAGGGATAGCTATGTTTTTTGAAAATGTCTCCACCGATCGCGAAGTCCCCAAATTCAGGAGCCTCTTGATCCATCGCGACTGAGTGGCAGCCCGTCCAATCTCCACTCTGAACAGCCCCCGCTTCGAGGGCCATAGTGAGTCCACCTCCCGTATTATATGGTGTCCCTCGGACAATAACGTTCTTCCACTTCGACCCGAGATGCATTGAGCGCAATTCGGGATTTGCTTCGAACCCGCCGCACGCCAGCACTACAGCGCCGCAGTCAAATTGAATCTGCGAAGGTCCCACAATTACTCCTGTAATTGTGGGACCTTCGCGGAGTAACCCAACAGCTGCATTCCCATAAACTATTGGAATATCGAGATGTTTTGCCCGAGCAAAGAGACGATCGGTCAATCCCACGCCTCGACCGACTGATCGGAGCACGAGGCCGCCCCAAAATTGATATCGGCCCTCTTCGCGGACAGCTTGGTTGTCAAAAATTAGTTCGAACTCTACACCTTGGCTAAGCATCCACCTGACCGTATCAGTCGATTGCTCGGCTAGACGGATGGCAAGATTTTCTTTGGTTCGCCCGCCAGACATCCGCATCATGTCGTTTACGAACGCTTCTATCGGATACGGTTCGAGGTCAATCCGTGCAGCTTCCTCATCGGTGAGGTTGGGGATTAAGCTTCGGAGATCCGGAAGTCCGTCGTGAGCAAGTCGAATCGCACCATCCGTAAATCGGGAATTGCCCCCCCGTTGATCTGGTTTGGCAGCCTCGATCATCACCACGTCCGCTCCTGATTCGCGGGCGGAAAGGGCCGCACAAAGAGCCGCATTCCCGGCCCCGACAACTACAACGTCCCACCGTTTTTGTGCGGCTGATTTCAGGTCGAATTTAGGGGCTGTCATAGGAGCCCCAATGCACGGAGTGGATCTACGAAGGAAAGGGGCCATCGAAGCGAAAAGAGGTTCCCCAGGACAAGGAGAGAACCCAGCACCGCTAGAGAGCCGACTATGCACAGAGTCCACCGAACGTTGGCTTCACGACGCAAAAACGCGGCGGTGAAGATTGCGGCAGCGGATACGAACCCGACCAATGCAACGAGAGTAAATAACCCCAACAGCCAAAAGAGATAGGGAAGGGTGCGATAGAAATCAGTTCTAATTCCGGCGATATCACTTGGCTTCCACGGTTCGTGTTCATTGTTGGTGTGCAAAACTTTTGCGTGATGGTGGGACCTCATCCGTCTCATTGACACCCACTCCGCAAGAGCAAGTACGGTACCCAAAATTCCAACGAATAGAGGAAAGATTTGTGCTCGAATTGGAAATGTAAGAGACGCCGCACCCGCAGCGGCGAAGATCAAGCCCAACGAAGTGAGCCCGATGATTTGTCCCCTTTCCGGAAGTCTCATGTTGCTGCCTTCTGGCTTAGGCGGACCCCCAAAATCGTCATGCCCACCGTGATTGCACCAATTGCTATCACGGCCGGTGCAGTGAGCCATGACCAGCCATACCGCGTCACTGATATAAAGAGGTTTCGCTCGATACTTGCCGCGAGAACGAAACCGATGAGGATCGGGGGGAGAGGGAACCGAAGTCGGCGCAGTACCCAGCCCATCAGGCCAACTACGAGAAAGGCCCACATATCGCCCCAACTTCGACTACTCTGAAATGCTCCGGCAAGCATGATCACAAAGAGAAAGGGTGCTAAAACAGACGGTCGCAAGGTAGCTAATCGCGCTACAAGGCCTGATAGAAGTAGACAGGTGAGCGCACCGAATACGTTTGCGATGGCGAGCGTCCATATAATGAGAAGTGTGAGGTCTAGGTCGCCTCGTATCATACGTGGGCCCGGTTGGAGTCCCAGAAGAACTAATCCGCCCAGAAGAATTGCGGTTGTTCCGCTCCCTGGGATCCCAAATAACAAGGTTGGGATGAGCGCACCACCTTCCTTGGCGTTATTTGAACTTTCAGGGGCGATCACACCTCGAATATCTCCTTTGCCAAAACCTTCCGAGTTCTTCGATGTTTGGGCTGCGATTCCGTAGCTCAGCCAGTCCACTACGGCGCCCCCGAGCCCGGGGATGAAACCGACTGCCACGCCAAGGACAGCTGACCGCACGACGAGAAGTCGTTCTCGAATCACATCGCGAAGGCCTTCACGCCAACCGCTTACCCTCCGGGTCGTTGTGCCTTCTGCGATGCTTTTACCTTTCACCAGTAAATCGAGGAGTTCTGGCATTGCAAACAATCCCAACGCGAACACTGCGAGCGGGATTCCGTCATATAGATAGAGGTTATCGAACGTGAACCGGTAAAACGGTGTCGCTGGTGCCGCCCCGATCGCCGCAATCAGCAACCCTAGTACGGCCATCAGTGCACCTCGAATCGGTCGATCCCCCGATAAGATACCGACCATAGAAAGCCCAAGGAGAGCGAGCATAAAGAGCTCAGGTGAACGGAATGCGAGCACTAACGGTCGAGCGATTGGAAGGATCAAAAGTAGAGTGATCGCCCCGACTAATCCTCCAAACATTGACGAAAGGAATGCTGCGCTCAGTGCTCGACCCGCCTGACCCTTCTGGGCTAAGGGATACCCATCCATGATCGTGGCTTGGGACCCTGACGAACCCGGCGCGCCGAGTAAAATGGAAGGGAACGTATCCGCTGTATGAACGACCGCCGCCATTCCAATCAACATGGCGATTGCGGGCCCCTGTTCCATACCGAACAGGAACGGCAGCAGGAGCGATAACCCGACCGTGCCCCCCAGCCCCGGAAGCACTCCGACTACCATCCCGACCACTACGCCCCCAAGCATGAAGGCGAGGTTTGAAGGCTCAAGCAGAAGGAGCAGTGCCTGAAATGCAGCTTGGATCATCGAACTGGCTCGGGGAGTGCCACATCGAACCCGTGTTCAAGGAACTCGATCAACCAGCGTCTAGCCTCTAGTGAAATGCGAGCCGTTTCGGCTAGTGCCGCGTCCACGTTATCGCCTACGTAAAAGTCGTAGCCGCCAATAAGCCGCGAGGCACGTTCGAGAAACTCCGGATCGCCCGTCGCTTTTTCGGCAGCAGTAATGAGTTCTTGAACTCGGTCCTCTGGTGCGTTCGCGTGGACCCATAACCCTTTTTGTGCTGCGAAACCGGCCATGAGTACAGCACGGTAGGCTTCCCACGCCACTCCGGACGGTTCATGCCCGCGGCAGGCGCGGTAGGCTTTCCTCATCCCGGGCAGATCCGGAAAGACGGGGTCATCGATTACCTGTCCATCACCATCGATCAACCCAAAACTGAAGAGCGGAACCGCGCGCCCTTCCTCGACAAGTGGTAGGACATTAGCGAGATAGGCTGGGCTTGTCTGATAATCGAGGTTGGTTTCTCCTTGTTCGAGCGCAACCCGAGCTGCTCCTTTCCCCGCGTATCCGAGAATGTCTATCACTTCGACGCCAAGGAGTTCAAAACTTAGGAGGGGGGCCATGTCGAGACCGGTTGGTGAGATGCCTCCGTAAATCAAGGTTTGATCCGATGCGCATAACTCTTCGACCGAACGTATGCCAAGGTCTGCGGATGCATAAACCACCCCGCCAACCGGTGAACCTGCAATTCCCCGCATGTTTTCGAAGTCGTAACGCACTGCGGGCTCGCCGAGAAGCCATGGCAGCACTTGTGATCCGCTAGAAACGAAGAGAGTCCGCCCGTCGGGTTTACGTCGGAGCGCGAAGACGTTGCCCCCCTGTACGCCAGCCGCACCCGTAATGTTGACGACTTGGACAGTGAGCGAATTGTCTAGGTAGCGTTGGAGATAAGGTGCTAAGGCGCGTGCCCACTGATCGGATCCGCCCCCCTCTCCTACCGGAACGATGATTTCCAAGACTTGCCGGTTGCCATCAGTACAGCCGGAGATGCCCCAAACTGAGAGAAGCATGACGAGGATCCGGAGAGCACAACGCATCGATCGAAACTCCGGCAGCGGGACGGTTTGGTCAACCAGTTAGAGATTTGAGTAAATCTCAGATTATAGAAACCTCTTACAGTTGAGTGCCTCTCGCGAATCAGGGCCGAGACTGAGAGAATTCTAGATGACAAAGCATCGCATCGGATCCCTACGCACGACACAGTGCAAACAATCTCCTTATCAAATCCTACGCGCACTGAGGAGAAACGCATGAGTGAGATCACACTTCGGGTAAATGGAAAAACCCACACGGTGGACGTTGAGCCTTCCACCCCACTGCTCTACATCCTCCGCAATGATCTCGGGCTTCGGGGACCGCGGTTTGGCTGTGGTCTTGGGCAATGCGGGACCTGTACCGTACTGATGGACGGTCGGGCGGTGCGCTCCTGCATGCGGCCAGTTGAGCGGGTTAACAGTGAAGTTACTACGCTCGAAGGTCTTTCGATGGAGGGTGAACTCCACCCAGTTCAACAGGCTTGGATCGATGAACAGGTACCTCAGTGTGGGTATTGTCAGAACGGTCAGATTCTTACTGCGAAGGCCTTGTTGGACGAGAACCCTGACCCAACTGATGCAGAGGTGCGCACGGGGATGAATGGTGTTCTCTGTCGGTGCATGACTTACTACCGGATTCAAGCGGCCGTGAAGCGTGCCGCGGAGGTGATGGCAACGGGCGAAGCGGGATCGAGTGAGAGAGGGGTGGATCGATGAAGTGGACTCCTCATGCTTCGACGTCGCTCGATGATGCGCTCGCGCCTTGGGAGGGGGCAACATCGCGGCGCGATTTCCTGAAGAGTTCGGGCCTTTTCGTACTGGGATTTGGTGCAACAGGTGGGGCTGGTTTCATCGCATCGGCCAACGGACAGCGACCGAACGGAGACACGGCGCCGTATCCCGAACCGGACTTTCACGACCTCGATTCTTGGCTCGTCGTTCACGAAGATGAGACGGCAGTTTTCTATGTCGGAAAGACAGATGGAGGGCAGGGTACCGGGACTGCCATCCGTCAGATGATGTGCGATGAACTCGATATCGGGTTTGACCAGACGACACTCGTTATGGGTCGGACAGATTTGACTGTGGATCAAGGTGGATCTGGCGGGTCAGATGCGATCGAGCGAGACGGTACAGTCGCGCGTCGCGTCGCCGCCGAAGCTCGGCGCGCACTGTTTGAGTTGGCATCCGACCGGCTTGGTGTGCCGGTCGATGGGCTTAATGCAAGGGAGGGCGTCATCTTTTCAAACGCCAACTCTTCGAAGCGTGTGAGCTACGGTCAACTCGTTGGCGGACAGCGCTTTGATGTCATCCTGACGGGCGCAAACGTTAACGCAATCACCGGGATCGCGCCGATTAAGTCTGTGCAGGATTTACGGCTTGTCGGCCAATCGATCCCACGGTACGACATCCCCGCTAAGGTTGATGGGTCACTCGAATGGGCAGTGGATGTGAACCTGCCTGGTATGGTCCACGCGCGGAATGTTCGGCCGCCGATAGTTGGAGCGACACTGGTCGCGATTGATGAATCTTCGGTTCGGGATTTGCCAGGTTTCATTCAGGTTGTGAACCGAGGTAACTACGTTGCCGTGGTGTGCGAGCGTGAAGAACAAGCGATTGAAGCGGCACAAAAGCTCGAGGTCGAGTGGGCGTCGCCGGAGTTCGCGCCGTTTCCATCTTCTGAGAACCTTTTCGATTACCTGAGAAATACGACACCCGAACTTGGCGGTTCCGCGAGGGATAACGGTGACCCAGAGGCTGCATTCGCTGATGCTGCGACGATCGTCACAGCTGCTTACGACGTTCCTTTCCAGGGGCATACGGCAATCGGTCCGGCCCATGGAATTGCAGACCCGTCAGATGGACAACTCACGATCTACACAAACGACATGAAGCCATATAGCCTGAGGACTGGTGTAGCCGAGTTTCTGGGGATCCCAGCCGAACAGGTGCGAGTTATCTGGATGGATGGTCCGCAACTCTACGGGCGAACCGCTGCAGATGATGCAGGGTTCGAGGCTGCGTTTCTCGCTCACGAACTGGGACGACCAGTGCGTGTCCAATGGATGCGGCACGAGGAGACTGCATGGGATACCAAAGGCCCGGCCTTTGCGTTTAACCTTCGCGGTGGACTGGATGCCAAGGGGAACGTTGTTGCATGGGACTACCGGGCACGTGTCGCAAATTACGCACACGTCGGCTACAACGAACCAGACACAGTTCTGATCGCACAGCTTATGGGGATCCGACCCGAACGGCCTTCACCGGGCGGTGCTCGCCCGCCCGACGAGATGTACGCAATTCCGAATCGGCGTCATGAGACGCAGGTCGTTCGCTTTCCACAAGCTTTCGAAACCCCGCTTCGCACCGGAAACCTGCGAGATCCTAACGGACCGCAGACGACTTTTGCTGGAGAGTCGTTCATCGATGAGATGGCTGCGGCCGCAAAAGCCGACCCGGTCGAGTTCCGGCTCCGATTACTCCGCGGAAGTCAGGAGGATGACGCGGCCTTCCGGCGCACTCGATCGATTGCCGTCGTTGAAGCCGCGGCAGATGCTTACGGTTGGACTCCACGCTCCGCTGCAAGCAATGTCGGGACAAACCGTATCCTCACAGGTCGCGGTTTTGCATATGCATACCGTATTAGCACCACTATCGCTCATGTAGTGGAGGTGGAAGTGGACCGTGAGACGGGGCGCGTCTGGGTCAAGCGTATGGTGTGCGCGCATGACTGCGGTCTCGTCATTAATCCGGACGGGCTCGAGAGCACTATCCAAGGCAACCTTCTTCACGGAATCAGCCGCACACTCTTCGAAGAAATCCAGTTCGACGAAGAGAAGGTTACCAGCGTTGACTGGCGTACACACCCGACGATCACCCACATGGATGCCCCTGACCAGATCGATATCGTGATCGTCAACGGTGACCCGAACCCCGACCGACCCGACCTCCCGCCCTATGGTGCGGGAGAGCCGTCGCACCGACTTGTCGCCGCTGCCATCGCGAACGGGATTTACGATGCGACTGGCGTTCGTCTTCGTCGTATTCCCTTCCGACCTGAACAGGTGCTGGATGCGTTGGATACCTAGCGGACTATGGTGAGAATCGTTCTGGTAGCGAACCTTTGGGCATGAGCACTCTTACGAGACGGGGCAGGGCAACTGAGGCCAGATCTGGGCCCCGGTGTTGATACATCGGGCTTTGGGATAGACGCACGAAAGCCCGTGTTATCCGTGGACTTTTCGCGTAATCGGGGCGGCGAGATTTGAACTCGCGACCTCCTGAACCCCATTCAGGCGCGCTACCGGGCTGCGCCACGCCCCGAAGTAGTCGGAGAAGCTAGCTGGAAGCCAACCTCCGTCAACCTACATCCCTTGCGGCTAAATCTTTTCATCGAGGGAATCGGGGCGCCCGGATTTGAACCGGGGACCTCTGCGTCCCGAACGCAGCGCTCTACCGGACTGAGCCACGCCCCGAGGGGTTTTTTACCTTGCGCTCAAAGCGCGGTGCCACCGAGAAGAGCAACAAAAGCGGGTGACCGGATTCGAACCGGCGACCTCAACCTTGGCAAGGTTGCGCTCTACCAGCTGAGCTACACCCGCAATTTCTCAGGACAATTTGTGCTACCAGCGACACTAGAGCCACCGGGCGGACTTGAACCGCCGACCGCCGCATTACGAATGCGGTGCTCTACCACTGAGCTACGGTGGCAGGTCATACCCTATAAACAAGATATTGCAGGGTACCACCAAGTGGAGCCGAGGGGATTTGAACCCCTGACCTCCACGTTGCGAACGTGGCGCTCTCCCAACTGAGCTACGGCCCCAAGGATTCACTTAGTACGGGGCTGACGGGATTCGAACCCGCGACCTCCGGTGTGACAGACCGGCACTCTAACCAGGCTGAGCTACAGCCCCCCGTAATGCGATGCGGCAAAACCCCAACGTCGATCATCCCGGCTCAAATCTTGCCGCCGAATGGGGCCTACTGGACTCGAACCAGTGACCTCTACGATGTCAACGTAGCGCTCTAGCCAGCTGAGCTAAGGCCCCGCAAAGACAAAGACGAGCGGGTCCCCGTAAGGAAGCCCGCTCGCCCATATATGGTAAATGAAGCGTGGAGATGGGTCAACCCGATAATTGGTTGTGTCGACGGATTTTTTGGGTGTTTGTATTTGCTCCCCTGATGCCAACTTGTACCTGTGGCGAAGTCGTTCAGTCGCCATATCAGGATGCCATTGCGAACCGGGTTCTGTCATCACCGCTCGAACTATGATTAGACCATTTGCTGGAATGATTCTTCTTCTTGCATCCCTTCCATACGGATATACCTTATCCGCGACCCATGGCTCCGGGGATCGTCCCGTTAGCTTCGGTTTCAAGTGCGAATTTTCCCCTCAGAGAGGCGGATGAAGATAAATTCTCGCATGGCGGCGCTTGTCGCTGGCCTGGTTTCAATTGCCATGTTAGCGGTACTTCGCCAACCCTTCTCGGGCGATGTCGGGGTCGCTACGGCGAGTCTCGATCCCTCTTCGTTCCTGCATGATTATGCGGTTGAGGCTGTTCATCCCTATGGTAGGGGGGGCGCTACTATCAAGAGCCCAGTGCAAGCTTCTGGGGCACAAGGTCAGGATACCGTTCCGGCCCAATGGCAGGCGATCGAAGATCACAACAATGCGTCGCGTGGCCCAGTCCAACCAATCCCCTTCAACCACCGCTTTCATGTCTCCGACCTTCAGATCGATTGCATGTATTGCCACACGGGCACAGAGCGATCTGTATCCGGGGTTGTGCCATCACTTGAGGTCTGTATGGGGTGCCATCGGCTTGCGGGTACAGGACTTCCACCGGTAGAGGAACTGCGGGAGTACGATGCGCGCAGCGAACCCATTCCATGGAAATGGGTGAACAAACTTCCAGAATTCGTCCAGTTCAGTCACCAAGCCCATCTTCGTAATGGATTGGACTGTGCCGAGTGCCACGGGCCAGTCGAAGATATGGATCGAGTATACCAGTGGGCTTCATTTGAAATGGGTTGGTGTCTCGAGTGTCATAGACAGTCTCCGGTCGACACTGATGTTGCGACGGACCATATCTTGGCTCAGACCGTTTCCATATCCGAGCCTGAATCGGATCGGCAGCCTGGAAGTTTTTATCCGAGAGCCATTAACACTGACTACGGCGCTACTCGCGCCCCTACGGACTGTGCAGCATGCCACTACTAACAGACAGTAGCTGCGCTTGTGGTTCGGCGTGTGGGGGTGATGAGGTGAAGGATAGCCCGCGCCAGCTTCCGATTGCTGAGCAGAACGTCACCCAAACCGGCTCTGACACACCAATGGAGGGTCGTTCACGACGCGACTTTCTCAAGGTTATGGGAGTTTCTGGGGTTGGTGCAGCAACGTTTACTGCGTGTGGTCCTCCCGATTTTGCCGACAAACTCATTCCGCACCTGGTGCAAGAGGAGGGGATTACGCCCGGCGTATCTGAGACATACGCGACCGTAATCCATGATGCTGGTCCAGAACCGGTGCCTGTTCACGCCCAGGTCCGGGATGGGCGGGTCTTGGGCCTCGGACCTAACCCTAGCATCAGCGATGACGGCTCCGGCTTGTCGGCATTCTCCCATTCCACTCTCCAGGATCTCTACGATCCCGACCGAGCCCAGACACCGTTACAACGCACTGAAACGCCGGATTCGACAGGCTCTACTTTTCAAGCGCAAACATGGGAAGCTGCAACCGATGCTCTGAAAACAGCAGTCGATGCGGGGAGTACGGTGCTTCTCACGGGCCGTGTTACCGGGACAAGCGCAGCGTTTATGGCCGAATGGGCACGCGTTATGGGAGTTGAACACATCGCCTATGAGCCATTCAGCCTCGACGCGCTCGCGCTGGGAACTTCTGATGTTAGTGGGGGTTCGGGGCTGCCGCGGTTCGATTTGAGTTCGGCTGATCACATAGCTTGTTTTGGGGCAGACTTTTTGGGCACATGGCTGGCACCCATGAGTCAGTCTCTTGGCTTCTCTGAGGCCCGTGATATAGAAGCGGGGCATCACGCGAAGTTTTCGTTTGTCGGGCCGCGGATGTCACTCACAGGGGCCAACGCTGATGAGTGGTTCGAGGCGCGCGCTGGGACCGAGGGCGCTATAGCACTCGCGGTCGCCGGAGTTGTTGCTGCCGAGCGTGGCACTCAGTTGCCACAGGGTACACCACAGATGAGCCCGGAATCGGTAGCGGATGTTGTGGGGATTTCCGCTGATCGAATTCGGGCACTGGGAGAAGAGCTTGCGGCGGCTTCAGCAGCCGTGGCTATACCACCGGGCATAGAGTCTCAGGATGAGAATGCACGCCAGGCCCAGGCAGCAGTCGCCATTTTGAACGAGGTGTTGGGCGCTGTTGGACAACGTGTTTATCCGTCTGAGGGAGCTCCTGGGGGAACAACTGCAACCTTTGCCGACATGGTAAAGTTGATTGAGCGCATTGAGGCTGGTTCGGTGACGACGCTTATAGTAGCGGGGACCGATCCAGCGTACTCTCTGCCGGCTTCTGCCGGTTTTCTGACTGCGATGAATAAGGTCGACAACACCTTCGCACTGTCTTCTCATCTGGACGATACTGCGTCAGCCGCAAGCTGGGTGCTGCCCTGTAACCATGTCTTCGAATCGTGGGGCGATGCGGAACTTGGTGGTGAAACGTGGGCGCTTGCCCAACCACTCATGAATCCACTCTGGGATACGCGACAGCGTGAAGATGTACTGCTTGAGGTTGCAGCCGCTGCCGGTCAGGCTTCGGCATTCGACACACCGGACTTCGCGACACTTCTTAAGGATTCTTGGGTGATGCGACTTGGAGGAGAGGGAGCGTGGTTCGAAGCACTCCGAGTAGGTGGCGCCTCAATGCCTGGTGCCTCTACCGCTTCATCTAATGGTGTTATGAGCACCGACAGTTCTGAGCTGACAACGTTGAGTTTGGTCGATTCCCAGCTTGCTTCAGGGATCCAGCTGGTTGTTTACCCGACGGCACAATTCTATGACGGGCGTGGAGCAAATCGATCTTGGATGCAGGAACTCCCCGATGCAATCACCAAGGCTGTATGGAACTCTTGGGTTGAGATGCACCCTGATATGGCTGCGTCATTGAAAGTGAAGACTGGCGACATCGTGCAAGTGGAATCGGAACAAGGTACGATTGAGGCGCCTGCATATTTATACCGTGGCATTCGACCGGACACAGTAGCGGTTCCGCTCGGCCAGGGGCACACGGCCTATGGTCGCAATGCCGAGGGGCGTGGAGTGAATCCGCTCGACCTTCTTGCCACATCCGCAGACAAGAACTCGGGTGTCTTCGCTTATGCTGGGACGAGCGTAACTGTAACGTCCACTGGAAGGCGTGGGCGACTCGTCGTCACGCAGGGATCTACTGACGATTTAGATCGTGAGATCGTGCACGCGATGAACGTCGAAGATGCGCTCCATGAGATCGAAGAACACGAGGTTGACCTCGTCGAGATGGTTGAGGCAGCTTGGGACTCAGACCCGAATAGCCCTTATCGCTGGGGGATGGTCATCGATCTCAATGCGTGCACCGGCTGTGGTGCGTGCGTCACCTCCTGCTACGCCGAAAACAATATCCCTGTGGTCGGCGAAGATCTGGCTGCTCAGCGACGCGAAATGTCGTGGATGCGGGTCCACCGTTACGAAGAAGCAACAGAAGATGGTGGGTTCCAGACCGTCCAACAGCCAATGCTGTGTCAGCAATGCGGAGATGCGCCGTGCGAACCCGTGTGCCCTGTCTACGCCACTTATCACAATGCGGAGGGGTTGAACGTCCAGGTATACAACCGCTGCGTCGGTACCCGATACTGTGCCAACAACTGTCCCTACAAGGTTCGACGGTTCAACTGGTTTACGTATGATTTCGCCTACCCGCTCAACCTCCAACTGAACCCCGATATCACGGTCCGTGAGACTGGGGTAATGGAGAAGTGTACCTTCTGCGTGCACCGAATCAATAAAGCGAAAATCGATGCAAAAGACGAAGGTCGTCTCGTACAGGATGGGGACGTCACTTCGGCCTGTGCGCAGAGTTGCCCCACGAATGCCATTACATTCGGAAATCTCAAGGATCCGAGCAGTGCAGTCTCGCGTAAAGCCAAGAGCGCACGCGGGTATCACGTTTTGGGTGAACTCGGAGTTCGGCCTGCAGTCACATACCTAGAGGATGTGACGCATGCTCATCTGCCGGCGTCTGGTCATGGTGCCGAAACAGATGATAGTACCGATACGGAAGCTCACTGATGGCCACAGCTGAAGTGGACGTGCGAGCAGCAAGTCCCACGCTCGCGGATGCCAATAGGGATATCACTCGGCCAATCAGTAGGCCTGAACGACGCTTCTTTCTGATCCTAGGTGCCGCTATGGCGGGGATAGGGCTCGGCGCAGGTGCTTGGTTCTATCAGATCGGCAAAGGAATTGGTGTTGCCGGGATAACTCACCCGGTTTTTTGGGGCGTATACATTACGACCTTTGTTTTCTGGGTTGGTATTGCACATTCAGGAACGCTTATCTCTGCAATCCTCTATCTCTTCCGCTCAGGATGGAGGACGACAATCAATCGGACCGCCGAGGCGATGACGATCTTTGCGGTTATGACCGCAGGGCTCTTCCCACTCATCCACCTTGGACGTGTTTGGTACTTCTATTACCTGATGCCATACCCCTCGCAGCGGCAGATCTGGCCAGATTTCAGGTCGCCACTCGTGATGGATGTGTTCGCAGTGAGTACGTACTTGACAATCTCGGCGTTATTCTGGTACACGGGCCTTATTCCTGACTTCGCAGTCCTACGGGACAGAGCTAAGGGGTTGGCATACAAGATCTATGGTGCGCTCTCACTGGGCTGGCAGGGGACCGTATCTGAGTGGCGACATTATCGACGCCTTTACCTTTATATGGCAGGCATAGCGACGCCACTGGTGCTCTCCGTACACAGTGTTGTGTCTTGGGACTTCGCGCTTGCCATTGTTCCGGGTTGGCACTCTACAATCTTTGCGCCTTACTTCGTCGCGGGAGCCATTTTCAGCGGTGTAGCTATGGTGATCACACTTATGATCCCACTCCGGTGGGCCTTTGGCCTTGAGGCGTACATCACGAAGAATCACTTCGAAAACATGGCGAAACTGATTCTTCTCACCTCGAGCATTGTCGGATTTTCCTACGCGACGGAGTTTTTCGTTGCCTACTACTCCGCAGATCCAATCGAAATAGAGAGTTTTCGTTGGCGGGCATTTGGGGCCTATGCGCTTCCGTTCTGGGCGATGGTTTTCTGTAATGTTGTCGTACCGCAGGCACTGTGGTTTAGAAAGATTCGCAGGAGCCTTCCGGCACTGTTTGCTATGACAATATTCATTAACATCGGTATGTGGTACGAACGCTTCGTGATTATCGTGACGTCGTTGGCGCATGAATACGATCCGGCGAGTTGGGGGCTCTACACGCCGAGTTGGGTGGAAATCGCGATTCTTATTGGCAGCTTCTGTTGGTTCTTCTTCTGGTTTCTTCTGTTCTCGAGATCTCTGCCAGTGATTTCAATCGCTGAAGTCAAAGAACACTTGGCTCATGAACAGGGAGGACACCATGAGTAGTGGTGTCCTCGCACAATATGACACGCTGCATGGAACCGTCGCCGCAATTGAGCGGTTAAGAACGGCCGGTCACACTGATATTGAAGTTTTTTCACCGATTCCTGCCCCTGAGATTGAAGAGGCGATGGATATTCACTCCTCGCCAGTCCGGATCTGGGCACTTGTTGGGGGCATTACAGGTTGCATGACCGGGCTATTATTGGCGGCTGGGACTTCGCTAGGTTATCCCCTTGTGACACAAGGGAAGCCGCTTGTTTCCTTCCCGCCATTCGTGGTTTTCATGTTTGAACTGACGGTGTTGTTGACTGGGATCTTCGGTCTTGTAGCGCTGCTGGTGCATGCTAGGCGTCCCGTCATCAATCTTGATCCCAACTACCGCGCGTCATTCTCCGTTGATCGGTGGGGTGTTTTTATTTCGGCGGATGGTGACGAGCGCATAAAAGCAGAGAACCTCGTGCGCGAAACGGGAGCCCTGGATATCGAGGTTAAAGCATGAACGTGCGTGCCTGCTCCTTAGCCCTGCTGATCACGACCGCGCTTAGCGGATGTGACGATCAGATTAAACGCGTCCCGATATTCAAGACTATGTCGTGGCAGTCCTCAGTGGAGGCATTCGAGGAAGAGCCTCGTACAAGTGTTTCTGGGACCATGCCCATTGATGGTGCGCGGACCTACGATTTGCTTATGGCCGACAGCGTTCTAACGAGTCCGATTGGCGGCACCGAATCCGAACTTGCTCGCGGTGCAGAGTTATTCCAACAGTTCTGCACACCGTGTCATGGATCTTTGGGTGCGGGAGATGGCTCCGTTGTGGGACCAAACCGTATCCCGGACATCCCATTGCTTAATCTCCGGTCTGTGCTAACGCGAAGTTACTCGGACGGCTACTTGTGGGGCATGATTACGAACGGTCGTGGCTTAATGCCCTCCTATAGGCGTATTCCGGCGCATGAACGCTGGTATATCGTAGCCTACCTTCGCCAGCTCCAGGACGACGCAGTGGCAGCGGGCGAGATTCCTCCCTTGGATGCTCCGGCTATCAACGGAGGCGCCCCGTGACGACTGACCGTCACTCTGTCACCCGCGATCAAGCGCTCAGCACTATCGGGGGTCGTATTCCGAGGCTCTGGCTGTTTGTCTGGGTTATTGCAGTCGCAGTTGGGGCTATTGGTTTCGCCACTACCGTTGGAAACGATGCCCAGCGCGCTTGGATGAGCGTTTGGTCCAATTTCTTGTTTTGGACGGCTCTTTCGATGGCAGGGATCACGTTCGGGGCCGTCCTTCAAGTTGCGAAAGGACATTGGGGGAAGGGCTTTAGCCGGCTGGCTGAAGCCGCTGGCGCGTTTCTTCCCGTTTCATTTGTACTGTTCTTAACGCTTCGCTTAGGAGCTGAGCACATATTTCCTTGGCTGGGGCCTGTTGAGACCGAGCATATAAACCTTGACTGGCTCACGCTGGATGGGGTTTTCTTCCGTAATGGAGTGTTATTGGCGATCCTCTATGGGTTCGGCTTTGTTTGGCTGTGGCACTCGATTCGAGTCGACGCTCCATTGATAGCCGCTGAGCATTCCGGATGGCGAAAGACTGTAATGTTGTTGTTCGCGCGAAAATGGCGTGGTGATGAAGAGGAAGTGGTACGCTGCCGAAACCGGATCGGTCGTATGTCACCTGCGCTGATCATTCTCTGGGCCATAATCTTTTCGCTATTGGCATTTGACTTTGCCATGTCACTAACCCCGGGCTTCGTTAGCATGATCTGGGGTGTCTACTACTTCATTGGTGGATGGCTTTGTTTGCTTTCTCTCGTCGCGTTCATGGCGCATCACTACAACGGTCGGTTCAACGGGCTTAGATTGTGGGGGAAATGGGACTTTCACGACTTGGGTAAGATGATGTTTGCCTTCGTTGTGTTTTGGACTTACACCTGGTTTGCTCAATTTCTTGTAATTTGGTACGGGAATATCCCACGTGAGGTGAACTTCTTCGAACCACGAACGAGCGGTCAATTTAGTCCGCTCTTCTGGCTACAGATGGTGCTCATCTTTGTACTCCCGTTCTTTTTCCTCCTGGGGAGAGGCCCCAAGATGAGCTCAAAGTGGCTCGCCTTTGTAGCGGTTGTGATCCTGCTCGGATTTTGGCTTGAACGCTACAACATGGTTGCACCTTCACTCTGGCATCACGAAGGACTTCCACTCGGAATGCCAGAAGTCTTTATCTCATTAGGATTTGTCGGTCTCTTCGCCTTATCTTACTCGTTGCATGTGACTACCTTACCGAAGGTTCCGATAAACGAACGCATAGCAGTTGGTAGTCCAGGGCATGGTCCATAGTGCGTTTCCACGTTCAATTGATTGCAGCTGGATAAGCAGCTGTGAGATACGGATGGGGTGCCTAATCTTGCTCCCGTCCCCACTTTAGTATGATGACGGATGGTCACCGCCTCGTTTCTGAAGGGTAGGAGCGTCCGCGACTTTTTATGGAACGAGGTTGGATGGGATGGTAACAATCGAAAGTTATGAGCAGATGCTGGAGCGTACGACGGCTACTCTCGAAAAGTACCGTGAGGGCGCCGACGAGTTGAAAGTAGAGCTTCGGCAGGCCCGGGCTGGCCGCAAGGTTCAAATCATGGCCATGATCGATCGGCTAGAAAAGAAGTACGACGGTAATAAGATGAAATTAGAAGCGCTGACTGATTTTGATGAAGAGGCGCCAAGCAAAGAACTTGGAGACCTCCACCAAAAAATCGCATCAGAACTCTCCGATATGCGCCGTACGATCGAACGCCGAATTCGTTAAGGAATCTCTCCTTAGTCCTAAGCTGGGAAGAAGAGTTCTTGAAGTGCATCGTGCCCTACTCTAGGCGGAGTGCGGCACCAACAATTTCCTTTTGTCGGCTTGCATACCGTCTGGCGAATCCTTCCGCTGGGCTGGCTCTTGCAATTCTCCCAATGTAGAGCGGTTCACGCCCACTAGTCTCTCGCAGTTGTGACCGAATAAAGTTCCAAGCACCCATATTTTGGGGCTCTTCCTGTACCCAACAGACTTCTGCTGAATTTGGATAAGCCGCGAGTGCTTCACGAAGCTTTTCCTTGGGAAAAGGGTAGAGAAGGTCAAGACGGAGGATCGAGATGTTGCGATTCGTGGGGGCTTCTGCAAGAAGATCATAGTAGACTTTTCCACTACATAGGATCACCCGATCCACCTTGGAGCCTACTGCGACGGCTCCAGGATCCTGGATGACCGACTGGAATGAACCGGTAGTCAGTTCCCTTATATTTGAATAAGTCTTCGTCTTTCGTAGCAGACTCTTGGGGGTCAGAATTATCAGTGGCCGGCGAGTCTCACGCAGTGCTTGCCATCGGAGCAGGTGGAAATACTGGGCTGGAGTCGTGCAGTTGGCGATTCGAATGTTGGACTCAGCGGCAAGTTGAAGGAAGCGTTCGAGGCGGGCACTTGAGTGTTCGGGCCCTTGGCCTTCGTAACCGTGGGGGAGTAAAAGAACGAGACGTGATTCTTGCCCCCATTTTGATCTTCCTGCCACGATGAATTGATCAATAATGGGCTGTGCTACATTCACAAAGTCGCCAAATTGTGCTTCCCAAATGACTAATGCGTCAGCGGCTACGGTCGAGAATCCGTACTCGAACCCGAGTGTGGCAATCTCCGACAATGGACTGTTTGCGATCTCGAAAGTCGCCTGGTTCGAATCCAAGTGTGCAATGGGTGTATATGTTTCTCCGGTGGTTGGTTCATGAAGTACAAGGTGCCGGTGGCTGAAGGTCCCACGTTCCGTGTCTTCTCCCGTGAACCGGATTGGAATCCCATCTGCGAGCAAACTCGCGAAGGCGAGAGCCTCGCCATGGGCCCAGTCGATTCCATCATTGAAAATATCGTGCTGTTGTTGACGTTGACGGGCCAGCTTGTGAAACAGTGAAAACGGTTCGGGGCAACTATTCATCCCATTATTGAAATTGCGCAATTGGGCTTCGGGCACCGCGGTCACCAGTGCCGCATTCTTCGGCTCGGTAAGCCATTTTAGATTGGGATACTGTCCCGATTTGTTCTTGCGTTCTTTTTCAACTTCGATCGACTTTCTAGCCTCGGAAAGCTGTGTATACACCTCATCGGCCATGGCGTCGGCGGTTGATTGGGTAAGAACCCCATCGGCGACAAGGGTAGTGGCGTACTGTTTTCGTACACTGGGATGTTCGGAAATTTGGTCGTACAGCAACGGCTGTGTGTACCCGGGTTCATCTGCTTCGTTGTGACCATGACGGCGATAACCAACTAGGTCAATCACGAGATCTTGGCCGAACTCAGATCGGTAGTCGACGGCGAGTTGTGCCGCGGCAAGACACGCTGCCGGATCGTCTGCGTTCACGTGCACAATAGGAATGCGGAAACCAAGTGCTAAATCGCTCGCATAGCGGGTGGAGCGGCTATCCTTGGGTATGGTTGTGAACCCGAGTTGGTTATTGGCAACGATGTGAAGGGTTCCCCCCGTTTCGTATGCTTTGAGTCGGCAGAGGTTCAGCGTCTCCGCAACAATTCCTTGTCCTGCGAACGACGCGTCACCGTGAACTAGAATGGGGAGAACTACCGAAGGGTCCTGTGATTTGCTAAGGAAACGTTCCGCTCGAGCCATCCCGAGCACAACTGGATTTACGTGTTCTAAATGGCTTGGGTTTGGGGCAAGTCGCACATCAAGTTCAACATCTTCGTCTGCCACGTGGGCCTGTCCGCCGACATGGTACTTAACGTCACCGGATCCAAGTTCTGGTAGGATCGGTTGGATTCCTCGTGACATCTGTTCCTCGAACTCGGCCACGATGGACTCATAAGAAAGACCAATCACATGTGCGAGCACATTGAGGCGTCCACGGTGTGCCATGCCAATAAAGACGCTCCGGGTGCCACGCTGTCCAGCCCCTACAAGTATTTCCCGAAGCATGGGCAGGAGCATGTCCAGACCTTCGATCGAGAACCGTTTTTTTCCTATGTAGGACCGGTGCAGAAAACGCTCGAGACCTTCAACGCGGGTAAGTCGTTCTAAAACGCGATACGCGCGCTCTGGGTGAAGTGGTTGGGTGTGACGGCTAGACTCGATGTAACCAGCTAACCATTCGCGTTGGTCAGGGTCCTCCACTTGATCGATCTCGTATCCAATCCGACCGCAGTAGATGCTCTCGAGTCGATCGAGAACCTCGACTACGGTATTGCCCAAGTGTTCTAGTTGAACCGCAGATGATGGGACTCGAGCCAAGTTCTCCCGTTGCACACCATAGAAGTCGGGAGTCAGCATTGGGTGGTGTGGCGGTATAGATCCCAAAGGGTCGATAGATGCTGCCAAGTGCCCATAGGCGCGGTATGCTTCGACCAAAGCCCCTGAGATTGCAGCGAGCTGTAAATCTTCGACAGCAACAACCTTGGTGACCGAGGGGATGATACCGCTCACCGCCGGTAGAGCGGGTACAGGTGAAGGACTCCAGGGTGCAAGCGATGGTGGAATCAATCCATTGTCGCGTACCCGGCGTTCGTAGAGATCTTCGGCGTATCCTGCGTTGTACCCGTCAGCGGCTCGTTCGTAATCGATGGGGCTACTATCGTCCATTAGTGTGGGTGGGTCCCTGTCCCCCTCTGTCTACCTGAGTGTTTTTCCCTGTTCTGGGAAGATGGGTGGGCGGGTTCGTGACCATGTTCTATATAGTCGCCATTGGAACTCCCAGAGAGATCCTGGTAAATGGTATCTAACCATCGATCAGTGCTAACGAAGCCAGTGCCCCACTCGCTCCATTCTTCTGATACGCCCTCATCTTGGATCTGCTCAATTAAGAGCCCACGTTCCATTTTCTGTTTCACCATAGCGACTGTTTCGAGTAACATCCTGTGATACAACTCTAGGTCTTCTACGGTTGAAAGTGGACCATGACCTGGAATGATTGAGATGTTTTCAGGGACGTGTTGCAGAATGTCGCTGACTCCGCGTTCGACACCTGCGATGCTACCTCCATTTGCGATATCAACAAAAGGGAACAGGCCGGAGAAGAAGTTGTCGCCCATGTGGACCACATTAGAGCCCATAAACCAGATGACTGCATCTCCATCAGTATGCGCGCCAGGAATATGGAAAGCGCGTATCTCTTCTCCGTTGAAATGAATTGAGAGAGCGTCGTCAAATGTTATGATGGGTAGAGCTCGGGCAGTGGCGTCCCCTGGTGCAGCTAATCGCTCCCGGACGTTGGTGTGTGCTATGATCGTCGCTTCTTCTCCAAACTCGATATTTCCGCCCGTATGGTCACCGTGGAAGTGTGTGTTGAGAAGAAACTTAATGTCAGAGGATGTTCCAGCCTTTTGGAGTGCCGCCCGAATCTTATCGGCGAGCGGTGCAAATTGATCATCGATCATCAATACCCCATCGGGTCCCGATGAAACACCGATATTTCCACCGCGGCCGCTTATCAAAACCCAGACAGGCCCGGAAACTTGCGTAACCTCAAACTCAACGTCTGAGAAGTCCTCCTGCGCAGTTACCGGGAGTGTGGGTAGGCTGAATGCGAACACCAGCGAAAATATGAAGAGAGCCTTCATGGCGTACTCCTTAATAATGGGGTCGACTGTGCATCGGCATTTTTCACCTTAGCGGGAAGCCCCTACGACCCTGTGCCGTAGTGTCCCACCGAATGGGTCCACTCCAACCGGATACCGAGCCTCTTCCTCCATCGATTCCATGTCAATTACTACGATGTCCGCCTCCCGAGAGTTCATTACGTAAAGTTTCTTACTATCGGGTGAGAATAAGGGGAACCCTGGACCCGCGCCCAGCGACACCCTGGTTACGACCGCTCGACGTTGCACATCAATGATTGCTACATCCTTGGTCTCCCCACGTGTCGATGCCGCGTACCTTCCGTCGGGAGAAACTGCAATGCGACCCGGTCCGCTCCCCCCCGTATCAATTACCTGGACGACTTCGTCTTTTTCCATGTCGATTACAGTTACTGATCCGTTGTAATCCGAATGTATCCAAGCCTCGCCGTCTGGAGTGAAGTCGACACCAACTGGGCCTCCTTCGACGTCAATGATCTTTAGGATGTCGTCATTGGTGGTGTCCAAAACGACCACGCGGTCATCGTCTCGGTGAGGGTAATAAAGTTTGTCGGTTCGATGATCGACTGCAAAGAAATGCCCTCCCTCGAGAAGAAGTTCTATCTTGTTGGTAACGCGACCTTGGGTCACATCGTACACTACTAAGCCTGGTACTTCGGCCCACTCAACACCGATGTAGAGCTTAGTACCGTCACTGTTAAGAGCAACGCCATGCGGAAGCGCAGATGTGTTGGTGATGGTTTGATCACCGTAGGGGCGGATGTCAGGTGATCGGTGGAAATAAGGGCTTTCGATCCTCCCTTTTTCCTCGAACGTTTGAGGGTCGAGGATGACAACAGAGGGGTGATTCAATGGGATCGCCACGAACAGGTTGCGACCATCAGGTGATACAACACCCTCATGCGGCTGATCGGCAGCCGTGAATTGATTTAGGATGTCACCCGTTGTTGGGTCAACTTCATAAGCAGTAAAGTCGGAATGACTTAGTGCGATAATGGTGTGATCTTGAGCAGAGACCCCGACGCAAAAAAACAGTGCGCACAGGGTGGTGGTGAGCGTCCGTCTCATACCGACCTCCCGTAAGATTTCTAAAACTACATAGTCTCGGAGATGCAGGTGCGCAACGCTCAGCGGTGTAGCTCGCTCAGACTGATATAAACAGGGTCGGCTTGAGCGCTCGCTTGACCTGGACGCATGCCAATGGGCACACTCTGTGTTCATGAGAAGCTATGTGGTGTTTCTTCTGCTCTATACGATCAAAGTTGTGGCGCGACTCTTGTGGCGGGTGCAGCTAGAGTGGGTCCAACGCAATGAGGACCCATGGGCAAACCTACGGGTTCTCGTTTTGCTCAATCATACCAGTCTTTATGAGCCAGTTTTCCTGGCAGCCGTGCCTAATCGTTTTTTATGGCAATTGGCGGCGCATGGGGTAGTCCCAATTGCGGATAAAACGATAGCAAGGCCCATCGTGGGTTATTTGTTTAAGTTCATCGCCCGACATGTGGTGCCAATTACGAGGGAGAGGGATGCCACATGGAGCGAATTGCTATCAAATATTCACGATCCAAAGGGTCTCGTCCTAATCGTTCCGGAGGGTCGAATGAAGCGTACTAGTGGGTTGGACCGTCATGGAAACCCATTGGTAATTCGGGGCGGGATTGCTGATGTCCTTCAGGCAGTACCCGACGGTCGCTTATTTATCGCATATAGTGGTGGGCTCCACCACGTTCAGGTGCCAGGCGAACGGTTCCCGCGTTTCTTTAAACGAGCGTGGCTCGGTGCTGAGGTTGTTGACATCCCGTCCTATCGAGAAGAAATCCGTGCTACCATGGGTTCCGGGAGCTTCAAGGGTGCTGTCATTTCAGACCTCACAAGGCGACGCGATACCCATTGTGATCGAGAAGGATACCCCGATTCAGTCTGACTGCGATTTTTCCATTGGGCGTAGATAGATTTCCTGTTTTGGATAGGGAATCTCGACGTCGCCTTTAGAAAACATCAGTATAGCCTGTTCTGTTATCTCGTCGGCGATCCGGCGTCGAGCTCTCGCATCTTCTATCCATACACGGAGCTGAAGATTCACTTCGGATGGCCCACATCCTCTAACGATCACAACAGGTAGCGGATCCAGTTTGACGCCATTAACCTCCCGTGCGGTACTAATAAGCAGGTCTTTTGCCTTTTCGATATCGGATTCATACGCGATACCAAATGGAATGCGTAAGCGGATGTCCGAACCCGACATTGTGTAGTTGATGATATCTCTTCGCATGATTTCGTTATTAGGGACGACCACCACGAGGTTGTCAGGGTTACGGATTTTGGTTGCTCGAAGGCCGATTTCAATAACATCACCCCACGTCCCTGTCTCAGACGGGGCCATCCAAAGCTCAATTCGATCTCCAACTTGAAAAGGGCGGTCGATAATCAAGAGAACGCCTGCTATTAGGTTTGAGAGTGTGTCTTTTGCCGCAAGGGATAAGGCCAGCCCCATGACTCCAGCCCCTGCCAGAAGTGGCGCAATGTTCAGCCCGATGTGATCTAGTGCGAGGATGATGCCTAGTGCGAGTATTAGGAATCGCACGACCGTGTTGAGTAGCGGGAGTGCCGTGTCATCGATTGCCGTGCTGGTTCGCTGGACGAACTGTGTTTCTATCGTAGTGAGCATTTCGCCCACGAATCGGCTAATTGGGATGAATAACAGGCCGATCCACGCGGCTACCACCCACTGAGCAAGAATACCTAAGGACCAGATAGAGAACAGTCGCCAGAGTGCCCACATAACTGCCGAGAGAAGAAACGCTCGGCGTAACAGTAGGACGACATGATCATCAAGATCGGTCGCCGTTCTCGTCACTAAACGCTTCTGGATACGGGTGAACACAGCGCGACCGATCACGTAAGCAAGAATGGCGGCGAGTATTACTCCAATACTTGGAAGCCACCGCGATCCAGCATACTCGACGAAATCGTTCCACCGTGCTTGCAGAGCCATAACATTGAGATCGAACCCTAGGTTTTGCATAGCGCCTCGCTGGCTAACGGGTGGTCTCATAGTACCGCGATAGAGCCCAACCGGATAATCTTATATTACAATCAAGTTGCCCACACTGGCTTATATGGAGTGTTGGGCTGTCATATGAAACTGAATTTGCACAGTCTATTGGTAGTGCGCGGTCGAGATCCACTGCTCGCATTCAGAGAAGGAGCGGAGATGTCTAGAATGCCAACAGCCATAACTTTAGCGTTTAGTCTGACACTGCTTTTTAACGCGTGTGCTCCTGAAGCGACAGCTGAGGGAACGGACGTGTCAGCTGTGGGAACCTTGGCTGTAGCGAATACGCCAACTGCAGTGGTGTACAAATCGCCTACCTGAGGCTGCTGTGGTGATTGGGTCAATCACTTTCAAAAAGCTGGATTCGAAGTTGAAGTTCACGACACAAACCAGATGGCTTTGATTAAAGCTGATGCCGGCGTTCCTCTGCAGCTTCAGTCGTGTCATACGACCTTGATTGGAGACTACGTCTTCGAGGGGCACATTCCCGCAGATGTTATCGCGAGGTTTCTTGATGAGAAGCCGAATGCGAAGGGGCTTGCAGTTCCGGGAATGCCAATCGGATCACCGGGTATGGAGATGGGTGACCGAGTCGACTCGTACAACGTAATTGCCTGGAATGACAAGGGTGGCGCGATGGTATACGAAAGCCGATAGGGTCTCTTTATGGGTTGGTGACACCCGTGGCGAGGACAGTTAGCGTGATCCTGATTGCAAATGCGATCAGGAGTAAAACCAGGACGTATTTGATTACACCCTGAGAGGATTCATTCCCCCCAATTTGTTTGAAGAAGTTACGCATCCACCCCCACCTCATTCATCCCCTCACGATTCCACCAAGACCCTTCTTTGGTGACGACGGCATTTTCAGGGTCCTGCATGGATGATGCACAACCGAGATCCTTATAACTCTCTTTTTCAAGAAGATTATAACCTTTTGTAGCCTGAGAGGCTTTTAAATGGGCTACGCGGGTGTCCCTAGCCTGTGTTGATTACTGGCCCTGTTCGGACTGTGTCTATGGTTTTTCGTTGGGTCAGCGCGAAGAACCATTCGTCGGTGTCGCGAGCAAATGTGATGTGAAAGTGGTTAGGTCGATATTGGATCCAGAAAGGACAAGAGCAATCCGCTTGCCATGAAGCCGGTTTCGGAGAGGCCCGCATATTGCAGCGAGTGGGGCCGCCGAGGCGGGCTCAGAAACCAACTTTCCATCCTCAAACAATGCCCTCATTGCAACTCGGATCTCTTCATCGTCAACCAAAACGATATCGTCAACAAACTGTTGGATCAAAGAAAAACTATAGGGAGCTGCGTGTGGGGCTCCCAGACTATCCGCGATGGTGTTTACCGCATCGATCGCCACAGGCGTACCTGCATCAACACTTCGTCTCATCGAGTCCGCGCCGACGGGTTCAACTCCGTACACGGCACAGCTGGGAAGCTGTTGTTTGATGGCTGCAGCCACCCCAGATATCAGCCCACCGCCACCGATCGGGACAACAACTGCTTCAACAGAAGGTAGATCTTCGGCCAACTCGAGTCCGACGGTCGAAGTTCCGAGAGTTGTGTGAACGCCTTCAAACGGGTGGATGTAGAGTCGTTCATCCTCACGCTCAATTTCCTGGGCACGGGCAAACCCACTCTTTCCGTCGGAGGAAAACTCAATCTCTGCACCATATCGGCGGCAGCGGTCTACTCGAGCAGCATTAGCAGACTGGAGCATCACCACGCGCGCAGATGTGCCAAATTCACGTGCGGCGTACGCGACTGCGATCGCGTGGTTGCCAGCACTGACGGCAGTGACTCCGCGCCGGATGGCTTCGTCATCAGCGCTGAGGATGTTCATCAATGCGCCCCGGACTTTGAAGGAACCAGTGCGCTGAAAGAGTTCGAGCTTGAGGAATAGCTCGGCCTGATCGGGCAAAGTGGCGATATGATCATCGGGAGCCCAGTGACGAACAGGAGTTCGATCGATTTGGCCGTTGAGCTGTGCCATCGCCGCTCTACTCTCCTCAAGTGTAGGAGGTCTAGTTGAGTGCGAGCTTAACTTTGGCATTCGTCTCCGGGGAGTTAGTTACGATACGCATAGGCTAAAACTCACTATTGAAGAAAACTAGGCTATATACCAATAATGATAGCAGGTGAACCGCTAGAGGTCTGGGCAAGATCAAGTGAGCGTTAATGTAATGAAACTTATCGGTTGGGTCCTGCTGGTTGTCGGATGGATTATCGTCACTGTTTATGGGGCATACTTTTTTTTGGCGGATCCCGAAGAAAGCGGATGGGAAAAGTGGGGTGGCGGACTACTCTGGGCTGGGGTTCTAGCACTCTTGATTTCAGTGGTTCGAGAACGTTACAAAGAATCGAAAACTGACCCCTATAAGGATGTATTAAGATGATCATAGTTACCACGGAGCACGTGCCTGGGGCGCGGACAACCGTAAACTTGGGGTTAGTCCGCGGCAGTTCGATTCGGGCACGGCATGTTGGGAAAGATATTTTGGCATCTTTCCGAAACCTCGCTGGTGGCGAGGTCCATGAGTATAGCAAACTGCTAGGAGAGTCTCGGGAACAGGCAGTAGATCGGATGAAAGAAGAGGCGGAAGCTTTGGGCGCAGACGCAGTAGTCGGAGTCCGATTTCAAACCTCTATGGTGATGCAAGGGGCTGCAGAAATGCTCTGCTATGGGACAGCGGTCAAGCTAGAAACATCTCTCTAGATAACCCGGAAAAATTTGATGAGGCTACGCCTAAGGCCCATTTCCTACACAGGGGTGATCACTACTGGACTGATGATCACTGTAGGAGGTGTTGGGGCTCAGAGCGCGAAAACCGGGATTGAAGGTCGCTGGGGAGGCGCACTCACAATTATGGGGGCCGAACTACCCTTCTCGGTAACGTTCGAAAGGGTGGGCATTGAACTGCGCCCCTTCTCGGTAACGGAGGACAGTCTTTCACGCCCGAAGGCCACCATGGATATCCCGGCACAAGGGGCATTTGATCTTCCACTCACCTCGTTTTCATATGAAAACAGCCGCGTCCACTTTGAGCTCCAGGCTGGCATAGGACTCGCCGTATGGGATGGGATTCATGAAGGGGACGTGATCGAGGGTGAGTTCACACAGAACGGTGCTCTCGGGACGTTTCGTATCGAACGAGACGATGTTGATGAAGTGGAAGAAGAACCCGAACTGCTTCCGTATCAACAAGAAGTGGTCACATTTGAGAACGGACAGTTCCACTTTGAAGGCACACTCACCCTGCCACATGGTCCTGGCCCATACCCGGCCGTGGTTATGATCACAGGATCGGGTCCCCAAGACCGTGATGAGCAAATCTTCGGATTCCGTCCGTTTAAGATCATCGCCGACCACCTGACGCGACTGAAGATTGCAGTCTATCGATACGATGATCGTGGGGTTGGCGGTTCGACGGGAAGCGTGTCCGAGGCGACAAGCTCCGATTTCGCTGATGATGTGTTGGCGGCGGTGGCCCGGGTCGGCGCTGACCCTAGAATAGATGCAGCCCGCATCGGACTTATTGGTCACAGTGAAGGTGGCATAGTTGCGCCCATCGCAGCGAACCGGTCCAAGGCAATCTCTTTCGCGGTTCTGCTCGCGGGTACGAGTGTTACCGGGGCGGAAGTCATCTATGAACAAGCTATGTTGATTGCACGTGCTGCAAATGCTTCAGAAGCTGACATCGCAGAGCAAACTCATTTCCAACAGCGAATGTTCGAAGCACTGAGTCGTGGCGAAGATCTTGAACAATTTCGAGATGAAATGGAGGCGGATTTTCGACAAGCGCTCGCTATGGCGTCTCCGGAAGAAAGGGAAGCCATCTCAGATATGGACGAGTTCATCGAGACTCGTGTGAATGCTGAGATTGGGCGGATTCAGACGCCATGGTTCCGATATTTTTTGTCCTATGATCCGGCCGACGCCCTTCGACAGGTCAAAATCCCAATTTTGGCATTATTTGGAGAGATGGATCTGCAAGTTTCCCCGGCGCAAAATTACGAACTAATGGTCGAAGCTCTTATCGGAAACGACGATGTAACAATCGAACTGATTCCAGGAGCGAACCACTTATTCCAAGAGGCGGTAACGGGTTCGCCGAACGAGTATCCGACGCTGGACAAGTCCTTTATTCCGGGTTTCCTCGAGAAGATCTCTGACTGGATTCTCGCGCGCACGTAACACGTAACAAGTGACTGGTCCTAGATTCGCTGAGGGTTGCGAGATTTTCACCCTGGCGCAGACTGCGTCGCTTGGTACCTTCGCCCTCCACTGAACCGTTCGACTGTGAGACTGAATTATGAGACCGATTTTCGCCGCTTTATTAGTAGTGCTTACAATGCCAATCGTTTTGAGCGCACAGGATGCCATCGATGAGGTGCGTAAGTTAGCTGGCCATCCAACCATCGAGCGTGCATTTGAAATTATTGAGGAACTCGAACCACGAACCATCAGTGACCTGGTAAAACTAACACAGGTTGCGGCGCCGCCGTTCATGGAAGAAAAGCGAGCTGCTGTTTATGCGGAATGGCTTGCAGAAGCTGGGGCAGACTCGGTTTTCATCGACGATGAAGGCAATGTGGTTGCGATTCGATTTGGGCTTGGTGGTGAGCGGAGTCAGACGACGGGTGGCGAAGTGCGCACGGTAGCCATCTCCGGGCACCTCGACACCGTTTTTCCAGACGATATGGATGTGACGGTTAGACAGCGTGGAGACACGTTGTTTGCGCCCGGGATCGGTGACGATACGAGAGGTCTCGTTTCAGTACTTACGGTGCTAAGAGCACTAGAAGGGGCAGGGGTCGAAACTCAGGCCGATGTTCGCCTCATCGGAGTCGTCGGGGAAGAAGGGGTGGGTGATCTGAGAGGGATGAAGCACCTGTTCCGGGAAGGAGGGGATCCGATCCATACCTGGATCGATGTCGACGGGACGGGGCTTGGTAGTATCGTTAACAAGGGTTTGGGGTCCCACCGATTCCGCGTCACATTTCGCGGACCAGGTGGCCACTCATGGGGTGCCTTTGGGCTTGCAAACCCCGCCCACGCACTTGGCCGAGCAATTCGTTACTTCCAGGATGTCGCAGACACGTTGACCCGGACCGGTCCCCGGACGAGCTATAACGTGGGCCGCCTTGGAGGTGGAACTTCGGTTAACTCAATTCCATTTGAGGCTCAGATGGAAGTTGACATGAGGTCTGAAAGCGAAGGAAGTCTCGAACGGATTGACGCTGCATTTCGGGCGGCCATGGCACGAGCGCTGACAGAAGAAAATGATCTCAGACGGGGAGGCCCAGAACTTGAGCTTGAACTCGATCAAATCGGAGATCGGCCTTCGGGCGAAATCTCTGATACTGATCCACTTGTCGTGCGGGCACAGGAGGTCATGCGGATATTCGGTTCTGAGCCTCAACTGCGGCGCTCATCGACCGATTCTAATATTCCGATCTCCCTGGGTATCCCAGCGGTGACCATTGGGAGTGGGGGTGTCGGTGGTGGTGCGCATTCACCCGGCGAATGGTGGATCAACCGTGACGGTCACTTGGGAATTCAGGCAGGACTGCTTCTCCTTGTCAGTGAAGCGGGGCTGGCCCAACCAGTTCCCTAACCGGGCGAAAGATTTGACGAAGAAACCTATTAGTGTTTGACGTGATTGTTATTCGAATAGTTTGCGAAACATGAACCCTGGCCCTGCTTCGGCTAAAAAGGTGGCCATTGGCCTAGCGGCTGTGTATCTGGGGTGGGGGTCGACGTATCTTGCCATCCGCTTTGCAGTGGAAACTATTCCACCGTTTTTCCTAGGTGGAGTAAGGTTTCTTGTGGCTGGGGTCATTGTTTTTCTCTGGCTGCGTGCCCGTGGTGCACCGATGCCGGGCCGAGTGGAGTGGAAGGTTGCTCTCATCTCGGGGAGTTTAATGATCACGGCAGGAAACGGTCTTATCAATTGGTCCGGTCAGTTTATACCATCAAGCCTTATCGCTTTGCTCGTCGCCCCCGTTCCTCTATGGCTCGTCGCGATAGCGCGATTTGGTCCAGATCAGGAAAGTCCAGGTCGCAGCGAGATGCTTGGCCTTTTCTCCGGCCTGCTGGGAGTCGTTGTACTTCTGGGGGGATCTGATGCAAAAATTGGACTCGGAAATGCCACTGCTGGACTTGTACTTTTAGCATCCTTGGCCGTGATCCTTGCGTCGATCATTTGGTCTTTCGGCTCCTTGTATATTCGTCGAACCCAACTGCCACAGTCTGCCCTTTATATGTCATCCATAACGATGATTGCGGGGGGTGCAATGCAGTTGCTGGTCAGCGTCGGAACTGGAGAGCTGGGGCGTCTCTCACCGAGCAACATTTCAGCTGCATCATGGGGGTCTCTCGCGTATTTAATTGTTGTGGGTTCGATCATCAGTTTCTCGGCCTACTCCTGGTTACTAAGGGTCGTCCGTCCTGCTCTGGCCGGAACGTATGCGTACGTTAACCCAGTGGTTGCATTGTTCTTGGGGTGGTGGCTGGCAAACGAAACCATGACAGTACCTATGTTGTTCGGAACCTTAATTATCGTATTGGCTGTTAGCTTGGTTCAGCGCAACCGGCCTGGCACTCCAACTCCGCGGCCGTCTTAGATAGGAGGTTTCGTGTGCGTACACATCGTCTGATTCCAGCGACGACAATGTTGCTGTTATCCATGGCTTCACCGGCTGATGGACAATCAAACGAGGTTGAATACATTGATCCGGTCGAAGTTCGAACAAACAAAGCGGGCATGGCGGCTCACCACATCTGCTCCGGTATGTTTGTGGTTGGGCGTGATTACGAGCGAATAGCCAGCCAGGTTGTTGCTCAGGACATTCGCCGGTTCGAGATCTTCGACTGGCAGGACGATTTCGAATACGAAGTGAACTGGGGAAGTCGCACTGCTTCCGTGTGGGGTGATGACATCCCTAGACAGTCGGCCGAATACAACGGTGACCAAGGGTGTACGATCCTGCCGGAGGGCTTCGATGACGTCACCTTTGAACCCGTGGTTGTCCCGCGTCGTATCCCCGATCCGTCGACCACCATGTGGCCGATGGGTGATATGGGAGCGTATCACGAGACGATGCCACGCGAAGTGGATGAGTCGAAGCTTAACTATGCGCTCGATTGGGTTATGGGACAGGAAGAACACAACACGCGAGCGCTAGTTGTTGTCTACAAGGGGAAGATCATTGGTGAACGATATGCCTCTGGTTTCTCGCGTAACACACCTCAGATCTCTTGGTCACAAGGGAAGAGTGTCGCGAGCGCTTTGGTCGGTGCAGCTATGGAATCGGACCATCTTCAGGTTGGGCTTGATGACCCGGCTCCCGTCACGGCATGGCATAAGGGAGATGACCCGAGACGCGAGATTCAAATGCGCGACCTCCTCCAGATGAGTTCTGGCCTCGATTTTCTGAACTGGGGGCTAGGACAGTCTCAATCGTGGACAGACGAGAATGAACACTTTCGCATTTATTTCGAAGGGATCGATGTATATACGCACGCCATCGAACAGCCTATGGACCTTGGCCACGGTGAGCAGATGCGCTACCGCAACTCAGACCCGCTAACGCTTAGTTTTATCCTTAAACAGGCGGCGGAAGCTCGCGGCGAGGAGTGGCTTACGTACCCTCAACGGTTGCTATTCGACCGAATAGGTGCCCGGAACTTTGTTTTGGAAACCGATGCGTGGGGCAACTTCATCATCACGGGATACGACTATGGTAGCGCGTGGGACTGGGTACGGTTCGGGCTTCTCCACCTGTGGGATGGCGTTTGGCCGTCTTCGAGGGGCGGCCCGAGCGACCGGATTCTGCCCAAAGGTTGGGTCGATTTTGTACGGTCTCCTTCGCCCGGAGAAGGTGGACAAAACTATGGTGGTCTATTTTGGCTGAATTTAGGGGAGAGCTTGCCACGGGCCCCGTCGGACACCTACTACGCGGCTGGATTTATGGGGCAATACACCGCGATCATTCCATCTTATGATATGGTGATCGTTCGTTTGGGCCCTAGTCCTGGAAACACGACGCAGTTTTTATCCGACATAATAGGTGAGATTACCGGTGCTATTAGCCCTTAGTTAGAGAAAATTTCCGGTGGTTCCGTAACGTTTTGGGCCCCGGACTACAAAGATACGCAGCTATGTCAGTGTCCCCCAGAAGGAGGTTCACCGTGTCGAAGTTGCACGTATGGGTCGCAGTAATTCTGCTCGCTACCACACTACCGAAGATTGCGTCTGGCCAAAATGTGGAGGCGATCCCAACCATCGAAGAAAAGACTTCTTCGATGGAAAAAATGGACGGGTTTATTCCGCTCTATTGGGACAATTCGACAGGTAAACTCTGGTTAGAGGTGGGAAGATGGGATACGGATCTGCTCCATATGACCGGGTTGGCATCGGGCCTGGGATCAAACGACATTGGACTCGATCGCGGTGCGCTCGCAGGATCGCGTGTTGTTCGTTTCCATCGAGTAGGACCCAAAGTTCTTCTCATTCAGCCGAATCTCGATTTTCGCGCAAGCAGTTCCAACGCGATGGAAGTCCGTGCCGTAGAAGACGCATTCGCACCGTCTACGCTTTGGGGGTTCACGGTAGCAGCCGAGACCAATGGGCGTGTTCTCGTCGACGCAACTGAATTTTTCGTCCGCGATATGGTGAACTGGAGCGCACGGATGCGTCCGGGATCGTATCGGCTCGATAGCAGTCGGAGTGCAGTGTATCTGCCAATGACAAAAGGTTTTCCAGAGAACACCGAAATTGAAGTCTCTTTGACTTTTGTTCTCCAGCCAGGTGGGACAGGAAGGGTTGTGGATGGTCCATGGCCGAGTGCTCCGGGTTCAACACGGGCCTTTGAGGGGGTACGGAATGTTGCGGCCAATGGTGAAGCAGCTACGCTTCGGTTGCACCATTCGTTCGTTCAGTTACCTGAGCTGGGCGAATATACGCCTCGGGCTTTTGATCCACGGGCAGGGTATGGGGCGATGACCTATGCTGACTACTCGGTGCCCCTCGGTGAATCCATGGAACGCCGGTTCATCCGCCGACACCGATTGGAGAAGGCCACCCCGGCAGCCGAGATCAGCGATCCGGTGGAGCCGATCGTCTATTATCTGGATCAGGGAGCACCAGAACCGATTCGGACGGCACTTTTGGAAGGGGCTCGCTGGTGGAACCAGGCTTTTGAAGCGGCGGGGTATCGTGATGGGTTCCAAGTGAAAATGCTCCCCGAAGGCGTCAGCTCACACGATGTCCGGTACAATGTGATCAACTGGGTGCATCGGTCCACACGCGGTTGGAGTACGGGAGGTTCAGTAACAGATCCTCGAACTGGTGAAATTCTCAAAGGTGTGGTGACACTGGGGTCACTCCGGTGGCGTCAGGATTATATGATCGCCGAAGGTCTTCTTTCTCCATACGCAAACGGAGACGAGGATCCCGAGGGCCTTGCTGAGTGGGCCCTTGCCCGTATTCGACAACTTTCCGCTCACGAGGTAGGGCACACACTTGGGCTCGGCCACAATTATTACGATAGCGATAAAGGTCGGATCTCGGTTATGGATTACCCGCACCCTCTAGTTACGCTCGCATCTGACGGAAACCTCGACTACTCGGAGGTCTACGACACAGATATTGGTGAGTGGGATAAGGTCGCCATCCAATACGGATATAGCGATTTTCCAGAAGGCACTGATGAGACGGGCCGTCTTCAACAGATCCTCGATGAGGCTTGGGCGGAGGATGTGATCTATTTAACGAACCAAGATGTCAGCACTCACCCGCGTGCTGACCAGTGGTCCAATGGCACTGACGCTGCGGCGGAGCTCACGCGAATGATGCAGGTGAGACGAAACGCACTCGATCGTTTCGGCGAGAACGCGATCCGAGAGGGGCGCCCGATGGCGACCATGGAGGAGGTCTTGGTGCCGCTTTACATGCACCATCGATATCAAGTGGAAGCAGCAGCCTCCATGTTAGGTGGGATCGACTATATTTATGCACTTCGGGGGGATGGTCGAATTCCGATGAAACGAGTGTCTGCCGAGGCGCAACGCGCAGCACTGGACGCGTTATTGGGCACTCTCCAGGCCGACGAACTTGCGATCCCATCCGCAGTGTTGGATTTGCTACCGCCAAGGCCGCCAGGG